>WNGB01003696.1_pt1 | contig 34950 bp, 29 predicted proteins | sample 5400681 | NCBI WGS metagenome assembly WNGB01 (sample SAMN13153367, study PRJNA577476) | soil metagenome | isolation source: 115 cm soil or saprolite under grassland replicate 2 | place: USA:California | collected 2016-06-15
TTCCGAGCGCGGAGCGATGCGCGGAGGAAAGGATGGTGCCATCGGCCCAGGTTTCGCAGGGTGCGGCACCGCCGACGGTGCGGCGACTTCACCCCCCCGCTGTGGCTGTTGTGCCCATTGTGGCCGCCGGTCTGATTGTGACATTTGCGGGTTTTGTGTTGCACCAGCCGGTCGCCCACCCGCCTGGGCCCGCTCACCAGCCTGGGCCCGCTGCGCCCGCTCGCCGGCCTGGTCCCGCTGCGCCCGCTCACCAGCCTGGGCCCGCTCACCAGCCTGGGCCCACTGCACCCGCTCACTGGCCGCATACGGCGCCCGCTCACCCGCTTCGGCCCGCTCACTCGCCTGCGCCCGCTCACCGGCTTGGGCCCGCTCGGCCCGCTCACTGGCCGCCCACGGCGCCCGCTCACCGGCCTGAGGCCGCTGAGCCCGCTCACCGGTCTGGGCCCGCTCATCCGCCTGGGCCCGCTCACTGGCCTCGGCCCGCTCACTCGCCTGAGCCCGCTGAGCCCGCTCACTCGCCTGAGCCCGCTGAGCCCGCTCACCCGCTTGGGCACGCTCACCGCGCTGTGTCTCCCAGGCGCTCACCGGGTGGAATCCGTCGGCGGCGGGCGGACGCCCGTAGCTGATCTCGTCCGACTCGTCGGCGTGCGATACCTCAAGCTCGCCGCGCTTAAGGAACGGCTGGCCGGCAGCCGCACGGCGCAGCGCCAGCGAAGGATTTTCCCTGGTCCCGCCGGCGCGGCCGCGCTCGCGCTGTGGCCCCGGTCGCCGCGCCGGTCCATCTTGATCTCTCGCAGGCGCGGCCACCTGGTCATCGCGCGCGCCCTTCGAGCCTCTGGCTGACGGGACAGCCCGCCGCCTACGGTTGGTCCGCCACGGAATCTTCGGTGAGATGTCTCGCCGCGCGGGCGCCGCATCCCCGGGCGCCGCATCCCCGGGCACCGCCACCCCGGGCACCGCCACCCCGGGCACCGCGATCCCGGACACGGCGGAAGGCGCCGCGGCAGGAACCGCGACCACCGCCGATTCGGTCACCGATTTGGTGGCCGACATGGCAGCCGCCCCGGTTGGGGCGGCGGATACGGCGGCAGCGGGTTCCGCCCCAGCCGAGACCGGCACCAATGACCTTGTGGCACGCGTGGCAGGATCCGATGACGCCGCAGTACGCGTCCGTGCGACTGCGCGGTGCCAGACCCGGCCGACGATCATGATCTCGTCGGCCTCGCGCACTGGGCTTAGCCGACACCATGTCCGTGGTTCGGCGAGGTATCGGACCTGCGAGGCAAGCAACTCGGGCAGCCGCTTGTTCTCAAGGACGGGACGGGTCGCGAGCCACGTCACCACCACCGGTGGAAGAATGTACAGCCAGAACAGGCGATGATCGAGCGGCAGGCCAACAGTGACCAGCGTCATGACGTACGGAACGGTGACGGCCACGAACACGGCGATCTGGCCAATTGGCAGCGGGATAGGCAAGCGGAAATCGTAGATCTTGTAGAGCCGCTTCTCGATGCGCCAGATGTTGGTGTACGTGGGCAGGTCCACGCGAGTGCTCTCCTTCCGCCGGGGGGTTGGCGGCGTCAGTGAACGCCGAGTGCGTTGGCGATGCCGGTGGCGAGAGTTTGCACGATGCTAGGTGTGTAGAAGATTACGGCAATCCCGATCGCAAGAACAAGGAACTGAACGAATCTGGTGATTTCCCGGGTAAACAGGAAGAAGAGCGCAACAATACCAACGATCCCGAGAAAAAGCGGACCGAAGAGCTGCTGAAGGTAGGTAACGAGGCCCTTCGAGTTCAGGTTGGCCGCCAATGGATATGCCGTGATGAGATGGTGCCACAACATCGAGTCACTCTTTCCGGGCAGGTGAGGCTTCCGGGGACATGCGGGTTTTTCGCGTACACCGTGGGTGCCGCTGCTGCGAGCTATGCCTGGCTGTCACTGCTGCTGCCCTGCCTGCTGTGTCGAACCCCTGATGCTCTCGACGGACCAATTCCCGCCCTGATAGATCCACGTCATGTCATATGTCACGTCGAGTGCGGCGGGGGCAGTACCCCCCTCATTAGAAAGCTGCCAGCGGACTGTCACGGTAATATTTCGCGCCGAGCCTCCTTGTGGGACGTAAAGCCTTTGGATCGAGTCATAGGTCACCGTGCCGCCGAGCCCGGTGATCGAAAAGCCCTTGGTAATGAACCTGTCAAGAGTCGCCGCGTCATTGCCGGCGTAGGCCTGAAAGAATGACGGCAGCAAGCCCTGGAAGGCATTCTGCGTCGCTTGATCAGGGTTGCCGGTTGCCTGGCTGGCAGGCGGGCTGATCCGGGCCGGTGGTGGCAGGAGTGCGGGCTCACCGGAGACGACCATTCCGTCCTGCGTCGCATAGATCGGCACGGAGAACTCCAGCAGCTTGCCGTTCACCGTGACAAGCAGCTGGACCAGGGCATTGTGCTCGTCCCGCACCTTGATGTCCGCGACCTGCTCGGCCTGCAGCTGCATCCTGCCCACGCCGTTCCAGCCGAACTGCTGCCCGGCGCCATCGGGAATGAATGCCGCGAGCTGCCGGGCCCGCTGGCCCGCATGGGCTTGATCGAAGTTCAGGTACACCTGACCGAACTGGATGGCAAAAGCCTCGGCCAGAGTCGAGGGGAAACGGCTGGACGGGCTCGGGTGGTGCGCTGACCCGGTTGTTGTGCCACGTGAGCCCGTTTCCCGCTGGACGATGGCGCGCACGCCGTTCACCGCTACTACGATCAGCACGGCCCAGACAATGGCGCGTCCGACCCACACCCACCAGCGCCCTCCACCGCCACGCCAGCTTCGCGTGCGGCCGCTGCGAACGGTCACGGAGTCATCGGGCGCGCCCACTGGCGCCCTGCCGCCGTGCTTGGTTGGCTGCGGACCGCGTTCGAGCGTCGACCTGCGAGCCATCCCACCTCCGAGTCGTGTCGGACCCTTTCGCGGCACCTCTGACGTCTCAGCCTGCTATCCTGACACAGCAGCTACAGCCCGAGGTCAACCGTGCCGGTCTCGTGGTCCATTGTGCGGCAAACAGCCCTGTAATGGACGCTCATTCTGGCAGCGATCCATTGTCCCAGCGCACAGCGCAGGTTCCGAGCTAACCGGAACGCCACTGCTTCGTGTCCTGACGAGTGCGTAAGGTCATTCCGGTCCTGCACAGAGTAGGTCATACGTTGAACCGGAACTCCACAACGTCACCCTCACGCATCATGTAGTCCTTGCCCTCAATGCGGGCCTTGCCTGCCGCGCGAGCCGATGGGACCGAACCCGCTGCCACCAGGTCGGTGTAGGAGACCACCTCGGCCTTGATGAAACCCTGCTGGAAATCACTATGGATCACACCCGCCGCCTCCCAAGCGGTGGCACCTGCCCTGATGGTCCAGGCACGCGCCTCTTTGGGCCCAGCGGTAAGGAAGGTCTGCAAGCCTAGCGCCGCGAAACCCGCGCGGGTGAGCAGAGCGAGGCCAGGTTCCTCCTGACCAATTTCCGCCAGCAGCTCCGCCGCTTCCTCATGCGGCAGCTCGGCGAGCTCGGCCTCGGTCCTCGCGTCGAGGAACACCGCCTGCGACGGCGCCACCAGCCGGGTGAGACGGCCCCGCAGCTCGCCGTCACCGACCTCCGCGTCATCGACGTTGAACACGTACAAGAACGGCTTGGCGGTGAGCAGATTCAGGTCAGCGAGATCCGCAAGGCTGATATCGCCTGCCAGCGATCGCGCGTGCAGTGGTTGGCCTTTGTCCAGGAGCTCGGTGGCGCGTGCTGCGGCGTCCGCCCGGCGCAGCCGTTCGGCATCTTTGTGGGTTCTCGCTTCCTTGGCCAGCCGCGGGACCGCTTTCTCCAGCGTCTGGAGGTCGGCGAGGATCAGCTCGGTGTTGATCGTCTCAACGTCGCGCTCCGGGCTGACGTGGCCATCCACATGAGTGACATCGCTGCCGGCGAACACCCGCACGACCTGGCAGATCGCATCGCTCTCCCTGATGTGCGCGAGAAATTGGTTGCCAAGACCCTGACCGCGCGACGCGCCGCGGACGAGGCCGGCGATATCAACGAACCGCACGGTAGCGGGCACAATGCGTGCCGAGTTGTACAGTCGCGCCAGCTCAGGAAGGCGCGGATCGGGGACGCCGACCACACCGACGTTCGGTTCGATGGTCGCAAATGGGTAGTTTGAGGCCAATGCTTCAGCCCGGGTCAGGGCGTTGAAAACCGTTGACTTGCCGACATTTGGCAGGCCGGCTATCCCGATGGACAAGCTCACCCGCGGGAGTCTACGTAAGCGGCAGGACTGCCTTGGCGCCAATCCGCGAGCAGAGCAATCCTTGCGCCCCTGGCGTGTCACGCGGCCCACTGTCACCTGAGGCTGCGACCATTGCGTCACATGAACCCGATCTCGCTTTTTGCCGGGCTCGTACTTGGCGCCCTCGTCGGCGCCGTGATCGGTTACCTGATCGCACGCAGCCGCCTGGCCGCCGACGTCGCGGGCCTTACCGCCCAGGCTCGTGCCGCCGAGGAAAAGGTGACCCTGGTCGAGCGGGCGGCACAGGAGAAGGCCGACCTCATCGACGGCCAGCTCGCGGAGCGGATACGCGTGGTGTCCGCAGAAGCACTGGACGCCAACAGCCGCCGGTTCCTCGAGCTCGCCGAGATGCGGATGCAGGCGTTCGGCGTCAAGGCCACGGGCGAACTCGAGAACCGCCGAGCGGCGGTGGAGCATCTCGTTGGCCCGCTCAAGGACACCCTCGCCCGGGTCGAGACGCAGCTGCGCGAGTCAGATGCGGCACGCCGTGCCTCACACGCCGAGCTGGCCAAGCACGTTGAATTCGTCCGTGCCAGCTCCGACCAGCTGCGTGACCAGACCCAGGCTCTGGTCACGGCGCTGCGCCGACCCGAGGCCCGGGGGCGGTGGGGTGAGCTGCAGCTGCGCCGGGTGGTAGAGCTCGCGGGCATGACAGCGCGCTGCGACTTCGACGAGCAGGTCGGCGTGTCTACCGCGGCCGGCGCCGCGCAGCGCCCCGACATGGTGGTCCGGCTAGCGGGGGGAAAGAACGTCGTCGTCGACTCCAAGGTGTCGCTCGCGGCGTATCTCGAGGCCGCCGAAGCCAAAGACGAGCAGGTGCGAGGCGCGAGGCTGGCCGCGCATGCCCGCCATCTCAAGGAGCATGTGGACCGGCTGGCCGGCAAGGCGTACTGGACCGCCCTGAGCCCGGCGCCCGAGTTCGTTGTGCTGTTCATTCCCGGCGAGGCGTTTCTTGCCCCCGCGCTGGAACACGACCCCAGCCTGCTCGAATACGCCATGGCACGCAGGGTGCACATCGCCACGCCAACCACCTTGGTGACGATGTTGCGGACGGCGCATTACGCCTGGCAGCAGGCGGCGCTGTCGGATAATGCCCGCGCGGTCTTCGATCTCGGCAAGGAGCTCTACGAGCGGATCAGCGGCATGGGACGGCACGTGGACAGGCTTGGCCGTGCGCTGACCAACGCGGTTTCCACCTATAACCAGGCGGTCGGGTCGCTGGAAAGCCGGGTCCTGGTCAGCGCACGCAAGCTGAACCAGCTGGGAATTGTGGAGGCGGAGCTCGAGCCGCCCAAGCCGGTCGAGGAGACAATCCGGGCGATTTCGGCGGCCGAGCTCGTCACGGAATCCGGACCAGAACTGGTCACAGCCACGCCGGCCGGGCTTCTCGCCCCATCGCGGCGTGCGGGCGCGGCTGGATGAGTGCGCGGTCCGGGGAAGGTGTCGCGGCGTGACACGCCGCAAATACGGTTCGATACCGGCTGACGGCGTAGCGGCAAGTGCGCCGAAGCTGGAATGCTCGGTACGGGGAGGAAACGCTTGCCCGCGATACGGATGCCTGAGTCCTGGAACGGTACGATCGGCGCCCGGCGAGAAAGGAGTGCCTTGCGAGGGCGGACGGTGGCGGGGAGCCAGCCTGGGCAATGGCGGCGCGATGAGGCGCCCCGCGTCGCGGCGCGCGCTGACAAGGTGACCGGTGGCGCACATCACCGGCCCACCGCCCGGCTGGGGGCGCGGCTGACGGGCCGCGGCGGCATGGGCGTTGTGTTTACCGCCTCATTCGTGGGCGTGTTGGCTGCTGAGGAGTCTCACGTGGCCGCGCTCGCCGGCCTGTGTTACGTGGGTGTCTGCGTGCTTGTGGCCTGCGCAGTGCGACGCAACCAGCTGCTCCCTGTGACTGTGACGCCGCCCATGCTCTTCGGCGGCGCACTGATCTGCGTTCAGCTCATCACGGCCCGCGGGGGTGTGCTGTCCATTGCCGAGGGGACCGTGGTCAGCCTGGGGAACGCCGCACCATGGCTTTTCGCAGGCACCGCGCTCGGCCTCGTGGCGGCGCTCGCACGCGGGCTGACAGCGAACGTCCGCGCTCTGCGCGACGGGCTGCGCGGCGATCCTCGTCGCCAAACGCCCGGTATAACACATATGCCCCTACCTGACCTGACTTCCATACGTAGTTATTTAGTAGCAACTAGTCATAACGGTTGAATGGCTTGCCAGATTGTGCTCGTCTGTCTCTGGGGCCGAAGTCTCGGCCGTGGCGCGGCCCCATGGGGGTGCGGGCGCATGGGCGAGCAGAGCAACCGCACGCTGCCGAGTCGGCAGGCGCCCGGTCAGCAGGTGCCGCCGTCGACGCTGGCGGCGCTGCTTCGCATGCGCCGTGGTGGCCAGGGCATCAGTCAAGGCATCGCTCATGAAGAGCATGAAGGACGGCAACAGATCGCAAGACGCCCTCATAACCATGAACAAGCCGAGCCACCCTGGCTGCGGGTCATCGCCACCACGCTGCGGCTGGCGCTGCGACGGCATCTCAGCTTCAGGCATGGTGCCCACCCGAACCGCCGCGGGACAGTGATCCTTGTCGCGCTGGCTCTTGCGGTAATTTCGGCGGGCGGGCTGATCTTTGCCCTGTCGCTACACGCCGTGACCACGGCGCCCGCCACCGGGCGTCCAGGCGATTCAGGCGCTCCCGCAGTGGGGGGCCTGGGTGCGTTCGGCGCCACCCCTGGCGGCCGCGAGACGGCTGTCTGGGTCGCGCAGCAGGTTAGCCACGATGCCATCGTGGCCTGTGATCCTGGCATGTGCCCTATCCTCAAGGCAGCGGGGTTTCCTCCGGAGAACCTGCTGATATTGCGGTCGGGGGCGGCCGATCCGCTCGGCTCCGACGTGATCGTGGCGACGGCCGCAGTTCGCAGCCGGATCGGCAGCCGACTCAGGCAGGTATATGCGCCAACGGTCATAGCGAGCTTCGGATCTGGCGTCGCGCGGCTCGACGTCCTCGCCGTCGCGCCCGACGGCGCGAGCGCGTACCGGGCCGCACTCACGGCCGACCGCGCGGCTCGGCGCAGAGCTGGCGCCGAGCTCGTGGGTAATCCCCGGATCCACGCCACTGCCGTCGCCAGGCGACAGCTCACCGCGGGACGGGTCGATGCCCGGCTTCTGATCACGCTCGCCGCTCTGACGACCGAGCATTCGTTGAGGGTTGTGGCATTCGACGGCTCCGCTCCTGGCGCTGCCGGCGGTGTACCGCTGCGGGTTATGGACGTGTCGGGATCCGGCAACACAGCTCGCAGAGCCGCCGAGCTCGTGGCCATTCGTGCCTTCCTGCTCGCGCAGCGTGCTCCGTATCTTCCTGCGCGAGTACAGCTGCTGCGACGGGTCGGCAGCAGGACGACGCTCCGCGTCGAATTTGGTGCGCCCAGTCCACTCGGGTTGCTGGGCACACGCGGACGCCAGTGATCAAAGCAACGGCCTAACACGACGTGCTCAAGAACCGGCCGGGGAGACCGGTGGTCCTGAGAAAAGAGGGGAAATGAAACTGCCGCATATGGGCCTGCGTTTGGCCCTACCGTTGGCCACATTCGCAGCCGCTTCGGCCTTACTGGCCGGCGCATCGCCCGCCGCGTCGGCGGCGGGCACCGGATGGATCCGGTGCGCCCACCTGTCGCCCAACACTCCCGCCGTCGATGTCTACCTCTACTCTTTCGGCAACCCCAATGCGGAGATGGTGCTCAACCACGTCCGCTACGGGGACGTCTCGTCGTATATGGCCATCGCAAGCGGTCAGTACACGGTGGCCATGCGAATGGCGGGAATGGCGCCCGGCTCGCCGCCGGTTCTGTCCACGAGCCTCGACGTGGCGCCGGGAGGTGCGTACACGGTTGCGGGCCTCGGACCCCACTCCGGTCTGCGGCTGCAGGTCCTGATGGACAGGACGACGGCGCCACCGGGGCGGGCGCTTGTGCGCGTGATCCAGGCGTCCCTGCATGAGCACCGGGTTACCGTGACCGAAGGTTCCCTGGTGCTCGCCCGGCACCTTCCGTTCTCGAGGGTTACCGCATACCGCAGTGTGCCACCGGGCTCGCGTACCGTCCGGGTCGCGGGTACGAGCGCTAAGGCTTCTCAGCGCGTGCGCCTGTCGGCCGACACCATCCATACGCTAGTCGTGCTCGACCAGTCGAGCGGTCTGGCCGTGGACAGCCTCGAGGACGCGGCGGGCAGCCACGTCATGCCGGTCGGGTCGGCAGGCACCGGGCTTGGTGGGGCTGCGCCGAGCGCGCCGCATTCCTCTCCCGCTCCGTGGCTGTTGAGCCTGGCGGGCGGCGTCATGCTCGTGGCGGCGGGCGCGATCAGGCTGCACCGGATCCGGAGCGGCGCCAGCCACCTGCCGTGATCAGAATCCGGGCCGGGCAGCCTGGCCCGGTTAGCATGCGGGCCGGGCGGCTCGGCGCGGTAAGGATGCTGGCCAGGAGGCCGGGGGGAGGTAAGGATGCGGGTCGGTCGGTCCGGCGCGGTAAGAATGCTGGCCGGGAGGCGGGCGGCCGTAGCGGCTGTCGTCGCGGGGGTGGCCGCAGTCGGAGCCGGCGCGGCTGGCCTCAACCTCGCGGGCGGCGGTTCCGACCGGACGACGCTCCCCACCCCGGCAATCCCAGCCGCGGCCCCGAGCATGCTGACGGCACAGGTGCCGCAGCGCCTGGCGCCGCCACGGCGAGCAGGGGCAATCCGGGCCCCCACCATCTCCAGGCTGGCCCGCTCGCCCGCCGGCTACTGGACGCCGCCGCCCGCAGCACTGAGCATTCCGTCGATCGCTGTTAACGCACGGCTGACCCGTCTGGGCATCACCACGGCCGGCGCCATCGAGGTGCCTACCGATCCGGCGGTTCCGGGCTGGTATACGCGCAGCCCTAAGCCTGGGGCAATAGGTTCCTCAATAATCCTTGGCCATTTCGACTCACGCTCCGGCCCTGCGGTCTTCTACCACCTTGGCCGCTTGCGGCCAGGTGAACGAATCCTCATCCGGCGGACCGACGGCAGCCGCACGGTATTCCGCGTGGTCCTGGTGCAGGCCTACGACAAGGACCATTTCCCAACCGCCGCGGTATACGGTCCGACGCCCGACGCGGAACTGCGCCTGGTCACATGTGGTGGGGTTTTCGATCAGCGCGTGAGGTCCTACCTGAGCAATGTCGTGGTCTACGCAACGGTAGTCAGGTAGGCGGCAACCGCAGGCGCGGGTGGATTCATCGATGCGGTCCGTGGCGTGGCCACCGCGATCATGAAACACGGGCCGGCGGACCCGGGAGGCCGCGCCACACGCGGGACTGGAACGGCGAATCACCTTGTCCGCCCGGTGCGGTCTTGATGCGGTGCGTGTGGCCAGCGCCGCCGTTCGGGATAATTCTTGGTGGTCAGCGCAACGTGGCCCGACGCGTTGCGCTCACCGGCGCAGTTCACGCGGCAGCGCGAAGACGAGGTCCTCCTCAACGGCTTCGACCTCTTCGACCTCGGTGAAGCCGCGCGCCGCGAACTCGTCGAGCACACCGCTGACGAGGTCGTCCGGTACCGAAGCCCCGCTGGTCACTCCAACCACATCGGTGTCCGCAAGCCACCGCCACTCGATCGCGGCCGCATCATCGACGAGGTAGGCGGCCGTGGCGCCCGCGTCCAGCGCTACCTCGACGAGCCGCACGGAGTTAGACGAGTTCCGCGACCCCACCACGATGACCAGGCCCGCACGCCGCGCGATCAGCTTCACCGCCGATTGACGGTTCTGCGTCGCGTAACAGATGTCATCGCTCGGCGGATCGATCAGCAGGGGGAACCGCGCGCGGAGTGCGTCCACCGTCTCATTGGTCTCATCTACCGACAGGGTGGTCTGCGACAGCCATGCCACCTTGGCCGGATCGCGCACGCCGATGCTGTCTACCTCGTCCGGGCCTGCCACCAGACGGATATGTGCCGGTGCCTCACCTGTCGTGCCGACCACCTCCTCATGGCCCTCGTGCCCGATCAGGAGGATGTCGTAATCCTGGGCGGCAAACCGCCGTGCCTCCTTGTGAACCTTGGAGACCAGCGGGCACGTGGCGTCGATGGCATGCAGCCTGCGCCGCTCCGCATCCTCGTATACCTCCGGGGCCACGCCGTGGGCGGAAAACACTACGACCGCACCGTCCGGAATCTCCGCCGTCTCGTCCACAAAGATTGCGCCACGCTGCTCGAGGGACCGGACGACGTGGGTGTTGTGCACAATCTGCTTGCGCACATACACCGGGGCACCATAACGCTGCAGGGCCTTCTCGACTGTCTGGACTGCGCGGTCGACACCCGCGCAGTAACCGCGAGGCTTGGCGAGCAAGACACGTCCAGGCATGTCCCCATCGTACGGCCCGCCCCACCATGGCCGACCTCGGCCACCAAGGCCATCATGAACCGCGGGTGTGACCTGTTCGGATTTCCTGGGTACGAGTGTGCTTTACGCACAGTTAGGGCAGCATTGCCGCTAAACCCGGCGTCCGCCAGGCTTGGATGTCATGCTCCAAGCCGAAGGGAGAGAGCCATTATGCGCATCCCCAACCTTTCCGAGCGCATGAAGGAGGCGCCGGCGCAGGCACTTCGTGCTGTTTTCGCCGGGATCGGTCAAGCGCTGCTCGTTTCTGACAAGATGCGCCGCAGACTCAAGGGCCAGCACGCGTCCGAGCCCGGTCCACCTGCGGTCAAGGTACCTGTGACCAAGCCAACTGAGGCCAGACCAGCCAGCGAAGTGCCGGTCGCCAGACCAGCAACCGAGGCGCCCGTCGGCAAACCCGCAACCGACGAGGCCAAACCGACAGCCGCGGCGCCGTCCGCCGCCACCAAGCCACCCGCCGCCACCAAGCCACCCGCCCACCGCCACGAAGCCCGCCGCGACAAAGCCCGCCGGAAAGGCACCGACGGGCACGGCAACCAGCAAAACCGGTACAACTGCGAAGGCCGCCCCCGATGCAGCGCGTCAGTTGCCGATACCGAACTACGACGAGCATTCCATTGCGTCGCTGCGGGCGCGGCTGCGCGGCCTTGACGTCGCGCGCGTGCGCGAACTGCTTGCCTACGAGAAGGCGCACGGCGGACGGTCTGATGTCATAACGATGTACGAACGCCGGATCGCCAAGCTCGAGGAGACGGGCGGCTGACGCGCGCGAGCGTCGCCCGGCATTAGCTGCCATATTAGCTGCCATGCCGCTGGAGACATCGCCAGAGTCACCGGCGCCCGTCCGCACGGTCCTGCAACTGGTCGGTGGCTGGATCGCGCGCCTGGGCCGGGTTTGGGTCGAGGGGCAGATCGCCGAACTTACCCTGCGCGGAGCGCGGGGTGCGGTGTTCCTGACTCTTCGCGACCCCATCGCCGCGGTATCGGTTCGCGTGATCTGCACCCGGATAGTTTTCGACGCGGCCGATCCCGCACCGCGCGAGGGCGACCGCATTGTCGTATGGGCCCGGCCCGACTTCAACGCCAATCGCGGCGCGTTCGCGCTTACCGCGCTCGAAATTCGCGCGGTCGGCATCGGCGAGCTGCTGGCCAGGATGGAACGGCTCCGCCGAGAGCTTGCCGCGGAGGGCCTGTTCGCCCGCGAGCGCAAACGTCCCCTGCCGTTCCTGCCGCGAAAGATCGGGCTAATCTGTGGTCGCGAATCCGCCGCACGCCGTGATGTGCAGGAGGTCGCGTACCGGCGCTGGCCCGCCACCGCATTCGCGGTCGCCGAAGTGGCTGTGCAAGGTCCATACGCGGTCACGGAGATCATCGAAGCCCTGCAGCGGCTTGACGCGGACCCAGGCGTGGACGTGATCATCATCGCACGGGGCGGGGGGAGCGTTGAAGACCTGCTTCCCTTCTCGGACCAGACGCTGGTCCGGGCGGTGGCCGCATGCCAGACGCCTGTCGTCAGCGCTATCGGCCATGAACAAGACGTGCCGATTCTCGACCACGTCGCCGACCTGCGCGCGGCGACGCCCACCGACGCGGCGAAGAGAGTGGTCCCCGACGTCGGCGAGCAGATGGCGATCATCAATGACCTGCGGGACCGTGCTCGCCGATGCATCGGCGGCCGCGTCGACAGGGAAATGTCCTGGCTTAGCGCGGTCAAGTCCCGTCCCGCTTTGGCCAGCCCGGTGCGGGAGATCGAAAGACGCGCGCAGCAGGTGGACGAACTCACCGGCAGGGCGCGTCGCTGCGTCGCCGCCACGCTCGCACGCGCGCAGGACGATGTAGGTCACACCCGGGCACGATTGCTAGCTCTCTCGCCCGCCGCGACGCTTCGTCGCGGGTACGCGATCGTGCAGCGGCCGGATGGCACGATCGTGCGCGCGGCTGCCCACGTGGCCACCGGTGACAACCTGTTCATCAGGTTTGCGGAAGATCAGCTCGCAGTGACCGCGGCCAGCGACCCCGACCGCGACCCACCACCTGACCCGGACCCGGCCAGCGACCCGACCCCGACGGCGGCCAGCGACCCGACGGCGGCCGACCACCTGACCGCGACCGACGACCCCGACGGCGGCCGGCCACATAGGGTGAGCTAGTGGCGGACGAACAGGCTGAGGCTCTGTCCTATGAACAGGCACGAGACGAGCTCGTTGATGTCGTCAAGCGCCTGGAGGCCGGTGGTCTCACGCTCGAGGAGTCGCTCACCCTCTGGGAGCGCGGTGAGCGGCTCGCTACGATTTGCACCGAGTGGCTGGAGGGGGCCCGAGCGCGCCTCGCCACCGCAATGGCCGCCGAGACCAGCGAGAACGCGGCGCCCGACGATGCCGGGGCGCCGTTCTAAGCCAGGCGCTAGCAGGCCGGCAAACCCAACGCCATCGGCAGATGCAGCTTTGGCGGGAGATAGCGTAGAGAGCCTCAGCCTCAGGGTCGGCAAGGGGAGGTACAGCGTGCGGGGCAGCGACGGTGCGCCCGGGGGGCACCCCAGCCAGCAGGCACCACGCCCAGCCACTGGGATCGGGGTCGCAGCGGCTCTGCTGACCGCGGCCGCACTGCTGGTAACCGCAGCGTGCTCAGGCGGGGGTGTGCTCACCTCACCGAAGGCGAAGGCCACCAAAGCTACCCCGACGACCCAGGTGACCATCACGCCGGCGAACGGCAGGTCCGGCGTCAAACCACGCACGGGCATCACGGTCACTGTCGCGCGCGGGAAGCTAACGGACGTCTCGGTGAAAACCAAGGGCACGCAGGTTTCCGGTGGGTACAGCCAGGGCGGCAGGGTGTGGCGAAGCAACTGGACGCTGGGGACGTCGCAGCACTTCGTGGTGACCGCCAGCGCGCGCGGCACCGACGGAAAGGCCGTCACGGCCACGAGCGCCTTCCACACCCTCTCGCCCAAGGAGAGCTTCCAGACCCAGATATTCGAAGGCAGCGGCCAGTCCTACGGTGTCGGCATGCCGGTCAAGCTCAGTTTCAGCCAGCCGATCACGAACAAGGCCGCGGTGGAAAGGGCACTCGAGCTGCGTGCATCCAAGTCGGTGGTCGGAGCGTGGTGGTGGGATGGCAGCCAGACGCTCGACTTCCGGCCGAAGAAGTTCTGGCCACACCACACGACGGTCTGGTTCACCGGTCATCTCGACGGCGTGGAGGGCGCTCCCGGCGTTTACGGCACCTCCAACCTGACCCAAAAGTTCCACATCGGCGATTCACTGATCGCCCGCGTCAGCACATCGCACCACTACATGAAGGTGTACCGGAATGGGAAACACCTCTACACCTGGCCGATCAGCACCGGGAAGGTTGGCGACGAGACCCCGAACGGGATTTTCCTCACCATCGACAAGGGCAACCCGGTGGAGATGAAACCAGCCGACATCAAGCCCGGTCAGCCCGGCTACTACGACGAGAAGGTGGCCTGGTCAGTCCGGTTCACCTGGAGTGGCGACTACATCCACTCCGCCCCGTGGTCGGTCGGGGAGCAGGGCAGCTCAAATGTCAGCCACGGCTGTGTCAACCTTGGGCCCGCCTATGCCCCCATCTACTACAAGATGGAGGTCCCAGGCGACCCAGTGATCGTCACGGGAAGCCCGGTGCACGGTGCATGGGATGACGGGTGGACCGACTATTTCCTGTCGTGGCGCAAGATGCTGAGCTACAGCGCCACGAATCAAGCGGTCAAGGTTGGGCCGCACGGCAGCTCGTTCGTCGACCCGGACGCGCTCAACCCACCAGCGACACCAAGCGCCGCACCGACCGCTACGACATCGGCGCCAAGCAGCTCCGCCACGCCGTGAGACTCTGCCTGCGCCAAGGCGTCCAAATAATCATTCCGAACGGCTGCGCTCGGTGGCACGCTCACGCGTCTGCGGCCTTCGGGGAGCGACGCTACCCCAGGCTGGCCGTCGTGACACTGCCGAGTTCGCTGTGGCCGAGCCACTGGTGCCAGGAGTACATCCAGTCCGTGACATCATCCGGCGCGGTCTTGACGGGACTCTTCTTGATCACAACGATGTCACCCGCCTGGGCTCTGGCGTAGTACAGGGCGGCACGCTCAGGGCTGAGATTGACGCAGCCATGGCTGACATTTGCATAGCCCTGCTCCCCGACGGACCACGGGGCGGAGTGAACATAGTTGCCGCTCGGGGTGAACTTGACCGAGTAGTACACCTTGGTCTTCGGGAAGGAGAACGGGCCGCGCTTGATCCCGAAGCTCGCGGAGCTCATGATCTCGGGGTTCTTCTTGTACAGGACGACGAACGTGCCGTCCTCGGTGTCGAAGTAGGAACCTGTGGCCGGATTGATCTGGTGCATGCCGCTGCTCTCCGGCCATCTCCACAGCCGCTTCCCATTCAGGTAGTAGTACAAGTAATGCGTCTCGGTATTGACGATGGTGATCTGCCGGTTGCCGATGGAAAGGCCGGTGTGCAGGTCTTCGGTCGCATACGCACCATCACTAGCGCGCAGGCCGGCGGCATGGAAGACGAGCTGCACCCTGGTGTGTGACGGCCAGTAACGCTGCGGCCGGAAGTCCACCTCCTGATTGCCGAACCAGGACCAGGCACCTGTCACGGGCTTCGACGTCTTAACCACCAACGACCGTTCGACGGCCTTCTTGTTCGCAACCGGGTGGTCGAACTGGAGGATAAGCGGCTCGCCGACCCCGACGGTGGAGCCGTCGAGGAAATTCACGGCCGGCGTCATGATCATGGCTGGGCTGAGGGTCGTGAAGGCGGCCGTTTCCGTCACGGCCTTGCCGTCGGTGTTCACCGCGGTTGCCGTCACCTTGTACCTAGTGTCCGGATGCAGCGCGAACCGCGTGTGCCAGATGGTGCCACCCATGCTCAGCGTGCCCGGGTACGAGCTACCGTGGGCCCGCACGGTCACCTTCGTGATCTTCCCATTCACGGCGGTGACTTTGACGCCCTTGTCTGGCCGCACATCGTGGCCAGGGCCAGGGTTGATGGTCAACTGAGCCAGGGGCGCGGGCGTATGCGTGTGATGAGCGTGTGGCCGGCGCGCCGCGTCCGCCCGGCCCGTGCATCCGCTCAGGGCCAGCGCCGCGGCCGCTACCGCGGCTGCAACCGGCGCGAGCCGCACGCACCCCTGATACCACCGCGTAGCGCCCATCGGTACTCCTCGTACATCTCACCCGCACACCGTCGCGCGACTCCGGCAAGCATGGCCCCGTACGCAGGGGCGTTCCGCGGCCGCCTTGTGCCTTCTATTCATAGACGTTCTACCCGATGTAGACGTTCAAGCTGTGGTGAGGTTGCATCACTGTGAGGAAATAGTTGTGGAACGCAACCGAGCCTGGATCCCCGCACCGGCAGGCTCAGAGCTGCGGACGGAGAGAGCCCGCCAGCACGGCAAGCTCGTCCCATCGGCTGGTACCGGTCACAACGATGGTGAACGCGCCGGGGGCAGACCGGTACATCGACCGCTGATCTTTGTCCGCGCGCCAGCGCCTTGCCCACCGGGCCCCTCCGGAGCGCACCGGCGCGAGCATATTGCCGTTATTGGTCATGCGCAGGATGAAGTGCGCCGGCCGCTCACTGCTCTCCTCAAGCGAGGCCATCCGGCCCGATGGCGTGACGAAACCAAGGTGCCAGCTCACTGTGCCGCCGTGGATCACCGTCAGCCGTGAGCTCACGGGTTGCCAGCCGACGGGGAGCCCCGCGGGTGCCAGCACGGTATGCGGTGCGATGCGGCGGAATTTGGCCAGGTCGCCGTGATAGTTCACCAATACCCCGATCGGCGTCACCGGCCGCGGGGTTATGACGATGAGCAGGGCGGACGCGGCCACGCCGCCAACTGCCCAGGCGATTATTGAACGGGTGCCACGCCGCCATATCACGGGATCTCGATCCGAGACATGACCTGCAGAACCCCATCGGCGAGGCGTCTCATCCGCGCGGTATCGTCGCCCAGCGAGACCTCGGCCACCGCCATCACCATGGCCCCCGTCAGCACAACCGCGACCGCCTCGTCCGCGGGCTCGGCGCTGCGCGCGAAGAATTCGGCGTTCTTGGTGGCCCACTCATGCACCCGGCGCCGCATGATCAAATCAAATCCGGGCGGGCCATCGCCTGACACGAATAGCCGCGCCAGGCCACGCTGCTCGATGCACCCGTTCAGGTAAGCGGTGGCGCCAGCAAGGAACAGCTGTTTCGGGTCGGTGACGCCGGCCGAGCGGGCGCGGCGGGTCATCCGGCGGGCCCGCTCGGTCAGTTCGCGCTGGAATTCGTCGAAGAGCACCAGGTACAGGTCGGCCTTACCGGTGAAGTGGTGGTAGAGGCTGCCAACGCTGGCGCCTGCCGTTGTGACGATGTCCGTGACGCCGGCCTGCGCGAATCCGACCGAGGTGAAAACCTCGCGGGCCGCCGCCAGCAACGCGGTCCGTGTTGCCGCCCCCCGTTCGGAGATCCGTACGGCGGTGTGTGCCTGTGTCATGCGCGGTCGCAGCGCTCCTGTTGGTCGGGCCACGGTCGGGCCACGCCCGGGCCACTGTGGGGCCACGCCTGGGCAAGTGTCCGCTGCCCAGACTACGCCCGGCAACAGGCGAAATAGGATCGCATCAGCGGCAAACTCGAAGGGTGTGGATGCGATGAGCGGCGATGACTGGCACCTGGGCGAAGAGGGCACCGGGGCAGATCTCGTGACCGGCGGCGCGGCGACAACCTCGATGCCCGGGCAGCCCGCGGAACAAGGTGCGCAGCAACCGGACCCCGGACAGCCAGAGCGGCATGCACCCGACCGCAACCTGGCGCTCGAGCTGGCCAGGGTCACGGAGGCGGCTGCCATGGCAGCCGCCCGCTGGGTTGGCCGGGGGGACAAGAATGGTGCCGACGCGGCTGCTGTTAACGCAATGCGCCAGCTCATCAATTCGGTGTCCATGAACGGCGTGGTTGTGATCGGCGAGGGCGAGAAGGACAAGGCGCCCATGCTTTTCAACGGCGAGCAGGTTGGCGATGGCACCGGCCCGTTGTGCGACGTGGCGGTGGACCCGATCGACGGTACTCGTCTCACGGCGAACGGCATGGCGAATGCGATCTCCGTCATCACGGTGAGCGCACGTGACTCGATGTATGACCCGTCCGCCGTCTTCTACATGTCCAAGCTGGTGACCGGGCCAGCGGCCGCGAGCGCGGTCGACATCGAGGCGCCCGTGAGTCATAACGTAGCCGCGGTGTCCAAGGAGAAGGGCTGCTCGCCGCACGATGTCACCGTGGTCATCCTGGACCGGCCACGGCACGCCGACATGATCGCCGAGGTCCGCGCGACCGGGGCGCGGATCAAGCTGATCACCGACGGCGACGTCGCGGGAGCGATTATGGCGGCGCGGGACGGCACGGGCGTGGATCTCCTGCTTGGCGTCGGCGGCACGCCGGAAGGAATCATCGCGGCATGCGCGATCAAATGCCTCGGCGGCGTGATCCAGGGCAAGCTCTGGCCACGCGACGATGCTGAACGCGGCCGGGCGCTAGACGCGGGCCACGATCTCGATCGGGTGCTCACCACCGACGACCTCGTCGCCTCGGACGACGTCTTCTTCGCAGCCACCGGCATCACCGACGGTGAGCTGATGGGCGGGGTTCGCTACCGCGCGGGCGGAGCGGCCACACACTCGCTGGTCATGCGGGCTCGCAGCGGCACAATCCGCAAGATCGAGAGCGAACATCAGCTGTGGAAGCTACGCGCCTACAGCAGCGTCAACTTCGACACCGCCAGCTGACCTCCCGCACGCGGGACCCGTAGAGGCACTCTACGGGTCGCGTTCGACCCGTAGAGGCACTCTACGGGACCGTAAATTCGAGGTTGGGCTGTCACAGACCGCTGCGGCCAAGCGCGCGCCGCCTGACGCGACCCAGCCCTCCGGCCAGGTGCGGACCGCGCCACCTGCGTCGCTTTGGCGTTCGTGCGGTGACGAGCCCGAAGGCGGTGAACGCGCGAATATCCACGACCGGCCCGTCCGCGAGGACAGGCACGTAGTTGATCTTGCCGCCCACGATCACCGTGCCGGTCATACGAACGTTGACCCCCTCTGGGACGAGCACGTGGACACTGCCCGCAATAGCGGTTGCGTGGATGACGACGTGCTGCCGCTGCAGCAGTGCCTCAGTCAGGTCGAGGTTGACCTCGCCACATATGGCCGTGGCGGCGAAGTTCTCCGGCACCACCCACCGGCCCGTTCTGAACTCGTTGCCGAAAATCGCGATAGCTGGTTTGGACAGATCCAGGCGTAGCGGCTGCGCGGCCGGCTCCACGAGGTCGGAGGTGAGTTCGGCGAGCTCACCCAGTGTTCTCGCGGCGAAAGCCTGGGTCACCCGCTGCGAATGTTCCTCGGTGGTCAGCCGGCCATCCGCCGCCGCTCCGGCAAGAACGGCAACCACGCGCTCGCGGTCGGTATCCGACGCCCGCATGCTGCGCGGCGAGGTTCGGCGCTCCACGACCTGACCATAACCCGTACCACGGCGCCGCGTCGCGCCGCCCACCGGCCCTCGCTTTTTCGGTGGCCGGCCCATCGGTTAGTTTGCTAAAAGCAAATATTGATGGCAGGGAGAGCCGTGGACGAACGCGCACCGCACCCAAACGGATCCGCAGCCGACACGGGAACCAGGGCAACCGTGCTGGGCCGCGGAACGCACTACAAGTGGGTGGCGCTGTCCAACACGACCCTCGGCCTGCTGGCCGCCACCGTCAACGCCTCCATCGTGATCATCTCACTGCCCGCCATCTTCCGCGGGATCCACCTTGATCCGCTGACCCCGGGCAACGTGAGCTACCTGCTCTGGATGCTCATGGGCTACCTGCTTGTCTCGGCGGTGTTCGTGGTCACTCTCGGCAGGCTCGGTGACATCTACGGCCGGGTGCGGATGTACAACGTGGGCTTCGCCCTGTTCACGTTGGGTGCGCTAGCGCTACCGTTCGACCCGCTCACGGGCCCGGCGGGAGCGCTCTGGCTGATCGGCTGGCGGGTGGTTCAGGCCATCGGCGGCGCTATGCTCATGGCCAACTCGCCCGCCATCCTGACCGACGCGTTCCCAGCCGGCCAGCGCGGCATGGCGATGGGCATCAGCCAGGTGGCAGGCATATCCGGCTCGTTCATCGGCCTGGTCCTCGGCGGCATTCTTGCCTCAGTCGACTGGCGGCTTGTGTTCATCGTGTCTGTTCCGGTGGGCCTGGCCGGCACGATCTGGTCCTACGTCAGCCTGCGCGAGATCGGTGCCCGGTCCAAGGCGCGCATCGACTGGGTTGGGAACGTCACCTTCGGGATTGGATTGATCGCGGTGCTGGCCGCGATCACCTACGGCATTCAGCCGTACGGCGGGCACGTCATGGGCTGGACAGGCCCTGGCGTACTCGGCGCGCTGATCGGCGGCACCGTGCTCCTCGCCGCATTCTGCTTCATCGAGATTCGGGTCCGCCAGCCCATGTTTGACCTGCGTCTCATGCGGATCCGAGCGTTCGCCGCCGGGAACTGTGCCCAGTTGCTGTCCTCAATCGCCCGTGGCGGGCTCCAGTTCATGCTCATCATCTGGCTGCAGGGCATCTGGCTGCCGCTGCACGGGTACAGCTACCAGGACACGCCGTTGTGGTCGGGTATCTACATGCTGCCCCTCACCTTCGGCTTCGTCGTCGCGGGTCCGTTGTCCGGCTACCTGTCGGACCGGCATGGCGCTCGCGCGTTCGCCTCTGGCGGCCTGCTGCTGTCCGCCGCGGCATTCGGGGGCCTGCTGCGCGTACCGACCAACTTCAGCTACCCGGTCTTCGCGGGATCTTCGCCGCAGGCGCGGGCATGGGGCTCTTCGCCGCCCCAAACACGACAGCCATCATGAACAGCGTGCCCGCCCGCCAGCGTGGCTCGGCCTCCGGGATGCTGGCAACATTCCAGAATTCCGGTTTCGTGCTGTCCATCGGCGTTTTCTTCTCGCTCATGATCGCCGGTCTTGCGTCCAGCCTGCCCGTGACCATGGCGCATGGCCTGACTTCCCAGGGAGTGCCGCACGCGCTGGCGCACAAGGTCAGCTCGCTTCCACCCGTGGGCAGCCTGTTCGCCGCCTTCCTCGGCTACAACCCGGTCCACCAGCTGCTTGCGCCAACGGGCGTGCTCAGCCGTCTCCCGGCAGGTCACGCCAGCTTGCTGACCGGCAAGAAATTCTTCCCGCAACTGATCTCCCAGCCGTTCCACCACGGCCTCGTGATCGTGTTCACCATGGCGATGATCGTGCTCGTGATCGCTTCGGTTGCCTCGCTGCTGCGCGGTGGGCGGTACGTGCACGAGGAGCACTCGGCGCAGATGCCGCACACCGGCCAGGCCGGGCGCGATAGCAGCGTGAGCTTGGCCGGCCAAGCGCGGCAAGAGTCACGCTGATGTCGTGATCACCCACCGTCCCACTTTTCGCCTGTCCAGCCAGGGCAGTCCCGCCGCGGCTGACACCCGCCCGACTTCCACTCAGCAGGAACCTCAGCGGAAACCTCGGCTGTACCTGGGCGGAAACCTCGGCCGGTTCCTCGGCTGGTTTCTGGTCAGTCCATATCGCCGGAAGCCACGGGCGGAGCCGACTCCAGCGCCACCGCCACGATCGTCACCGCCGCATCGATGGCCGCCCTCGCGGTGATCGCGTGCGTATGCGCGCGGTCGAGATCGCCGAGGGCGATGCAGTCAAAGGCGACGCGTGCGTCGTGCGCCGCCTGCTCCAGCTGCAGCGAAGCATCACCGACGTCGACGGCGCCGCGCGCCGAACCTGAATCGCTCACTGGGCCCTCATCCCGATTCATCTGTGGCCGACGCCCCGCCCCCGAGAGCCTAAGAGCCTGCTTGAGTCCCCCGATCCGGCTCGCGTCGCGCCGGAGGTGCGGATGACCGCTCTACGTCGTGCCGGAGGCGCGCAGACGAGCACAGCGAACCGGGGTTGTCAAGCAGGCTCTAAGCTTAAACGCGGCGGCCGGGGCCGTACGGAGGAACCACGCGATGACTGAGTTCAGCTACACGGAACTGCTGCCGCTCGGCGAGGACACCACCAGCTACCGTCGGCTCGCACTTGGCGGTGTCACGGAACGCCAGTCGTTCGGCAGAAAATTTCTTGACATCGACCCTGGCATGCTCACGGCCCTGACCGCGCAGGCCTTGGCCGACATCTCACACCTGCTGCGGCCGACCCACCTCGCGCAGCTTCGCCGGATCCTGGACGACGAACAGGCGAGCGCGAACGACCGGTTCGTGGCGCTTGACCTGCTGAAGAATGCGTGCGTTGCGGCGGGCGGTGTGCTGCCGATGTGCCAGGACACCGGAACGGCGATCGTGATGGGCAAACGCGGCCAGCACGTGCTCACCGACGGGCGCGACGAGGAGCACATCAGCCGTGGCGTGTACGACGCCTACGCGAAGCTGAACCTGCGTTATTCGCAACTGGCGCCGCTGACCACGTGGTCCGAGCGCAACACCGGCTCCAACCTGCCCGCCCAGGTCGAGATCTACGCCACCGCGGGAAATGCGTACAAGTTCCTTTTCATGGCCAAGGGCGGCGGCTCGGCGAACAAGTCATTCCTCTTCCAGGAGACCAAGGCGGTACTCAGCCCGACGCGGATGCTGGCCTTCCTCGAGGACAAGATCCGCTCGCTGGGCACCGCCGCGTGCCCGCCTTACCACCTAGCCATCGTGATCGGCGGGACCAGTGCCGAGTATGCGCTGAAGACCGCCAAGTACGCTTCCGCGCACTACCTTGACGTGCTGCCGTCAGCGGGTTCGGCGAGCGGGCACGGCTTTCGTGATCTTGAGCTGGAGCAGCAGATCTTCGGCCTGACCCAGCGCCTCGGCATCGGAGCGCAGTTCGGCGGGAAGTACTTCTGCCACGACGTACGGGTGATACGGCTGCCACGGCATGGCGCCTCGTGCCCGATCGCGATCGCGGTCTCCTGCTCCGCCGACCGCCAGGCGCTCGCCAAGATCACTCGAGATGGCGTGTTTCTCGAGCAGCTGGAGACCGACCCGGCGCGGTTCCTGCCCGACACGATGCCGGACACCGTTGACCCCGGCGTGGTTCGCATCGACCTTAATCGGCCGATGGCTGAGATCCTGGCGGAGCTGGCAAAACTTCCCGTCAAGACCCGGCTGGCCCTGTCCGGCCCGCTCGTCGTCGCACGGGATATAGCCCACGCGAAGATTGCCGAACGGCTGGACGCGGGCGAGCCCATGCCTGCCTACCTACGCGATCACGCGGTGTACTACGCCGGTCCCGCGAAGACGCCGGAGGGCTACGCGTCGGGGTCATTCGGGCCGACCACGGCCGGGCGAATGGACTCCTATGTCGAGCGGTTCCAGGCCGCCGGAGGCTCGCTCGTGATGCTCGCCAAGGGCAACCGGTCGCGCGCGGTGACGCGGGCATGCCAGAAACACGGCGGGTTCTATCTGGGCTCGATCGGCGGCGGCGCGGCCAGGCTGGCGCAGGACTGCATCACGTCGGTGTCGGTGCTCGAGTACCCGGAGCTGGGCATGGAAGCTGTGTGGAAGATCGAGGTGCGCGACTTTCCCGCGTTCGTTGTCATCGACGACAAGGGCAACGACTTCTTCGCCGACGTGTCAGGGCCGACGGCGCCGCTGCTGACCATCGGCGACCGTCCTGGGTAAGACCTTGGCATGACCGGCGACGAACCTGGCTTTCGTGTCGAACACGACTCAATGGGTGACGTTCGGGTGCCCGCGGACGCGCTTTGGGGCGCGCAGACCCAGCGCGCGGTGCGCAACCTCCCCGTCTCCGGCATGCGCATCGATCGCAGGCTCATCGCCGCCCTCGGTCACATCAAGGCCGCTGCCGCCATCGTCAACGCTGGGCTCGGGGTGCTTGATGGCGAACTGGCGGACGCGATCGCCGCCGCGGCGCGTGAGGTCGCGAACGGCGAGCACGACGAGCAGTTCCCGGTCGACGTGTTCCAAACCGGGTCAGGCACGTCGAGCAACATGAACGCGAACGAGGTGATCGCCACGATCGCGGCGAAACGCCTCGGCCGTGCGGTGCACCCGAACGACCACGTCAATGCCGCGCAGTCCTCTAACGACGTCTTCCCCTCCGCGATCCACATCGCGGCCGTGCAGATCATGAAGGACTCGGTTGTCCCGGCCCTTGATCGCCTGGCGGACGTGCTGGAGGCCAAGGCTGGCGAGTTCGCCGACGTGGTGAAGGCGGGCCGCACACACCTCATGGATGCGACGCCGGTCACGCTTGGGCAGGAGTTCGGCGGTTACGCGGCCGCGGCCCGGCTTGGCGCGCAGCGGGTGTCGGAGATACTGGGGCAGGTGGGCGCGCTGCCCCTGGGCGGCACCGCGGTCGGCACCGGCATCAACGCCCCGCCGGGGTTCGCCGACCGGGTCATTGGTTTGCTCGCCGCCGAGCTTCACCTTCCGCTTTCCGAGTCGGCGAACCACTTCGAGGCCGCCGGTGCGCGCGACGCCCTCGTGGCCGCCTCGGGCGCACTGCGGGTGGTGGCGATCAGTCTGTACAAAATCGCGAACGACCTTCGCTGGATGGCTTCGGGCCCGCGGGCGGGACTCGCCGAGATCTCGCTGCCTGAGCTGCAGCCAGGTTCATCGATCATGCCGGGCAAGGTGAACCCGGTCGTGTGCGAGGCGGTCTGCCAGGTGACGGCGCAGGTGATCGGCAACGATGCGGCCGTCGCATTCGGCGGTGCCGCAGGGAACTTCGAGCTCAACGTGATGCTGCCGGTCATCGGGCGGAATCTGCTCGAATCCGCGTGGCTGCTTGCTGGCGTCGCACCGCTGCTTGCGGACCGTTGTGTGGCAGGCATCCGGGCCAACACCGAGCGGCTGCGCCGGTACGCCGAGTCGTCCGCGTCGATCGTCACCGCGCTCAACCGCTTTATCGGCTACGAAGCAGCGGCGCAGGTCGCCAAACAGTCGCTCGAGACCGGCCATACCATCCGTGAGGTCGTCATCGAACGGGGCCACGTGGAGCGTGGAGATCTCAGCCTGGACCAGCTGGACACGGCACTCGACGTCCTCGCGATGACCCGTCCCCCGGGCCGTTCTTCATGATCCCGGTAACTCTTGGTGACGATGCTTCACAAGAGTTACCGGGATTATGAAACCGCGCGGGCGCAGCCTGAGAATTTGCCGAAACAAGCCTGGGATTCCCCGCATTTCACGACACGTCTGTCTCAGAGACACCGCTTCGCACATGTGATGACACGGTTAACCGGTATGGTCCCGCTATGCATGCGTCCAGTGCGGGAGGGCGATGACGGCCCCAACATCGCAGAATGGCCAGCCAGGCCCGGCGGGCGCGGAAGCGCGGCTGATCGGTGGTCGCTATCGGCTGGCCGAACCAATCGGTCATGGCGCCATGGGTGTGGTTTGGCGTGCCGTGGACGAGCTCCTGGACCGGGACGTGGCGGTCAAGGAGGTTCGGCTGCCGCCGAGCTTGAGCGAGGCCGAGCGGGACAACAGCTACCAGCGGACCCTGCGTGAGGCCCGCACGGCGGCCCGGCTCAGCCACCCGGCCGTGGCCACGGTGTACGACGTGGTCGAGGAACGCGGGCGCCCGTGGATCGTCATGGAACTCGTTCGGGGCCGTTCTCTTGACCAGGTCATCGCGGAAGACGGGGCATTGCCGCCCAAACGCGCCGCGGTGGTGGGACGTCAGCTTCTCGATGCGCTTGCGGCAGCGCACGCAGCGGGCGTGCTCCACCGCGACGTGAAGCCGAGCAACGTGCTGCTATGTCCCGACAGCCGGACCGTGCTGACTGACTTTGGCATCGCCACCGCCGAGGGTGATCCGTCCCTGACCCTGGCCGGAGTCGTGATGGGGTCGCCCGGATTCCTCGCGCCGGAACGGGTCCGTGGCAGCCCCGCCACTCCAGCCTCCGACCTGTGGTCACTCGGTGCCACGCTCTACGCCGCCGTGGAGGGGCAAGGCCCCTACGATCGGCACGGCGGCGTCATGATGACAATGGCGGCAGTCGCTACCGAGGACCCCTCGCCACCGAAGGCCGCTGGACCGCTCACAGGGTTGATCATTGCGCTGCTCAGCCGGGATCCAGCCGCCCGGCCGACAGCGGCCACGGCCGCCCAGATGCTCGAGGCAGCTGGTAGTGCCGGTCGCGGTGGCCGCGCCAGCCCGCGGCCGGCCCCAAGCGGGACAATCCGTATCGCGGCACCGGGTGCCGTGGACGCCAGGGCGGCCGGGACCCCGAGCGCATCGCAAGCTCAGACCACCGGGACCCTGCGCACCACGCGTACGTTAGGCCCACCCGCGCTCCCTGTGGTGCCCCCGGTGTCCCCGGTGCACGCGGCGCCTCCGGTGCACGCGCCGCCCCCGGTGCACGCGCCGCCCCCGGTGCACGCGGCGCCCCCGGTGCCTGCGGTGCCCCCGGTACCCGCAATGCACGCAGCGCCCACGGCGCCTGCGGTACCCGTGGCACCCCCGGTACCCGCGTGGCCGGCACCGGCGGATGCGGTCATGGGGCGTCACGGGTCACCGATGTCCATGGGGCGCCAGCCGAATCTTCCCGCGGCTCCGGCGTACCGAGGAGGACCGGTGGCGGGACCGGTCGCAGGCTCGGTGGCTGGCTCCGTCGCTCGCCATACAGTTCACGCCGGTCACCGCCGACCGCCGACCCCGTCTCGCCACCATCACCGGATCACCACCATCGTGATCATCGGCGTCGCCATCTTTGCTGCTGCCGCGGTTACCGCGGCCCAGATCCACAAGGCGGGATCCGTGGCCTCACATGGCGGCTCGACGCTGCGCGGCGGTGGGCAAGACGGCGGTTCTGCCATCACCGGCACCCGCGGCGCGGTAAGCCGACCGCCGGGCGGCAGCCTCCCGGCCGGCTTTGTTTGGTATTCACAGGCCGCCGGCGCTGCGGGGGCCGGGACCGCAGGCTTTCGCGTAGCGGTGCCCGCCGGCTGGCGGGCCAGCCACCAGGGCACGCGGACAGTCATCGCCGAGCCGGGTGGATCACGGTTCCTCGATCTGGATCTCACTCCGCATCAGAGCACGGGCATGGTCGCCGAGGCGCTGTGGCTGCAACGCCAGAGCATTCGCAACGGGACCTTCCCCGGCTATCACCGCTACTACATCCGCGCGGTCCCCTACCTGGGCAGCATGGCCGCTGACTGGGCATTTGGCTGGTACAACCGATCAAGCGGCCAAACGGATGTGCTCGATCGGGTCTTTACCGCGCAGGGTTCAGCGCAACGCCAGTCATTCGCCGTCTACTGGTCCACGCCTGCGTCGCAGTGGCAGGCCAGCCGCCGGGAGCTTCGCGAGGTCTTGGCCACGCTGCGGCCGGTCTGGTAGGAGCGGCCGCAGCCGGCCGGGCGCCCGCCGGATAGGCGGGCCCGGCAGGGCCCGCCTATCCGCAAGCACGGCGGGCCCTACCGGATTTCTCGCGTGAGCCGATCAGCCAGCAGGACCAGCCATCAACGACCAAGCACTCCAGTTCTCAGTACCAGCCGGTGCCCTGCTCGTGGGACCACGCGCCGCACGGCGATCCGTACAGGCTCTTGATGTAGCCGAGGCCCCAGCGGATCTGCGTCACCGGGTTGGTCTGCCAGTCGGGACCGGCGGTGGCCATCTTGGAGCCAGGAAGCGCCTGCGGGATTCCGTAGGCACCCGAGCTCGGGTTGGACGCGGTCGTACTCCACCCGCTCTCGTGGCTCCAGAGCGGGTCCAGGCATGAGAACTGGTCCTGGCCCCAGCCGAAGCTGGCCAGCATCTGACTCGCGATCTGTTGTGGCGAACCCGACGGAGCGGACGACCCCGAACTCGCGGAGCTGCCTGACGAGCTGGATGCCTGATTTTGCTGAGCGGCCTGCTGAGCGGCCTCCTCTTGGGCCCGCCGTTGCGCAGCGGCCCGCGCGGCAGCGCGCCTTGCTGCTGCCTTGCGCTCACGTTCGGCCTTGATCTTAAGCCTGATGGCGCGGGCGGCCGCGGTGCGAAACGCTGCATGCCGCTGCCGCGTCTCCAGCCAGGTGTCGCTGGTCGGCATGAACGCCGCAGCCTGCGTGCTGACGCGCGTGCGCTCTCCCGGCGTTCCAGCCTGAGAGGAGGCGCTGGCTGGCCACAACAACGCCACGCCCACCCCTATCGTGGCCACCGCTGCGGTCATGGCCGCGATGAGCGTCACCCGGGACTTTCCGCGCATCCCGGGCCGGTGACCAGAAAACCTCCTCATTCGGCGGGCGGGCGCGGTCATTTGGACTGTCTTCTCGAGCAGATTCTTTGGGAAGTGCATCCGATGGCGAGACAATCTGAACCTTTGGGTCGGTCGCAATGCGCGAACGGTTTCCACCCGGTTCGACCGGCCCAGGCTGCCTGCGACGGCAACGGGACGGCGGCGTGCGGGCCCACCGCGGGGTCCAGGCGGCGGATCAGTTCTCGTAAACACCACACACGCCGGGTGCCAACGGCCAACAACACTGCACAGGTCTGGCCAGTGCCGCACGCAAAATAGCGTGTGACCTAGGTCACATCCGGTCCGCCCGCTGCGGCATATACGGGACAAGAAGCGCCGTATTACCAGGGCATTCGTACGTCAGTACCCTATTCGCTGCGGAAACGTGAGTCATATCACATTTCGGGCATTATCCTTCAGTCTGTTAAGACAACACGACTTTCTGCTACGGCCGACCGTTGGCCGGCCGGGGTGAGCCCAATACCGTTCTGTGATCAAACTTGGAGGCAACCACGGTCACGAAAGGAAAGGAGGTCAATACGATCCGTGTCCTTGCCAGTAGGCCCATGCCGAGCACGGGTCCCCATATCTTTCCTTGATGTACCCGAGTCCCCATTTGATCTGAGTAACCGGATTCGTCTGCCAATCGGAGCCGGCGGTGGCCATCTTGGAACCGGGGAGCGCCTGCGGGATCCCATACGATCCACTCGGGTTCTCTGCGTTGTACCGCCAGCCACTCTCACGCGTCCACAAATTGTCGAGGCAGCCGAAATACTTGCTGGGGCTCCAGCCATAGCTGGGCATCAGGCGCTCCGCGTCGGCACGCGCGCTACCGGGGTCCACCGGTCCGAGCGGCGGGACCGGGCCGGCGGACCCCGAACTCCCCGCCGTACTGGCCGGGACAGGCTTGGCGGTAGTCGCGAACTTGGGCGCCGCGAGCACCTTGGTCGACCGCGACGCGTCATACATGGCGATCATTTGCTGCCGCTCCTGCTCGAGCAGTGCGATCGCACGCCGGGCCGCGATCGTCACCGTGGCGGCCTGAGCTGAACGGCCTGATGTGCCTGTTGCCGCCATGAGGACATACGCGCCGGCCACGACCGCTACGACAGCAGCGACCGCTGCTACCGGCACCAGCACTCCGCCACCAGATCCCCTGCGGCGATGCGCGTGCCTTCTCCCCCTAACCCCTTTCGGGCGTGGTGACAAGGCAGTCCCTTCCGTCAGCCAACGCGCCCGCATGACGTGTGGTACATGGGCCGCTGCGGTGACAGCGGCGGCCCGAACGACCGCGGACGGGGCTCCGATGACAATGCGTAGCAGCGTCATGTGCGTACGCGCTGTCCTGACCAGTACGTGCCGTCGGCGCACTACGCTGCCGGGGTCGGAGCGGCCCTGCAACCGATTCCGCAGGGAAAGCTGTGTCGGTGTTGACTCCAGTTATGTGATATAGGTCACAAACATTACAAACTGTTCGGCCATAATCACGCTTCGACGATCAGTTGCTGGCGCAGCTCTCGTATGCCAATCCCGGCTGTCCATGATCCGCCAGCTCCGGGGACGCTCCGTCAGTCGACAAGCGCCTGGTACACGAGCTGGCGCAGCACGGTACGCAGCGGGAAGGTGCTCCCTGGCACCAGCTGGGTCAGGAACACCGCGATAAGGTCCTCGGCCGGGTCTACCCAAAATGCCGTGCCCGCGGCGCCACCCCAGGCGAACTCCCCCGGGCTGCACAGCGTCCCATAGGCCGCCGGGTCGGCCACCACGGCGAAACCCAGCCCGAATCCCACGCCTGCGAACGGGGTCTCCGCGTACAGCGGGCGGCCGAACGAGTCGAGATCGGCGCCGCCCGGCAGGTGGTTGCGCGTCATCCACCGCACCGTCCGGCTGCCAAGCAGGCGCACGCCTTCAAGCTGGCCCTGACCGGCCAGCATGCGGGCGAAGCGGTGGTAGTCCGCGGCCGACGAGACAAGACCCCCGCCTCCGGACAGCGCGGCTGGCCGGCGTAGCGCAGCCGCGCCCATCGCGTCGTAACGAGTCAGCCGTCCCTCCGCACCGGGGGTGTAGAGCACAGCGAGCCGGTGGGTGTCGTCGCCATCGACGAAGAACCGAGTGTCGATCATGCCAAGCGGGCCGAAGATCCGGTCCGCGAAGAACTGGTCAAGCGGCTGCCCTGACACCACCTCCACCACACGCCCGAGCACGTCGGTGGCCACCGAGTAGTTCCACTCCGCGCCCGGCTGAAACAGCAGCGGCAGCGACGCCCAGCTGTCGCAGCACGCGGCGAGATCCTGGCCCGCGGGCGTCCCCCATTCGAACCCGGCCTCCCGGTAAAGCCGGTCGACCACGTGCACGCGATGGAATCCGTAGGTGAGCCCGGCCGTGTGGGTCAGCAGGTGCCTGATGCGCACCGGCTCGGTGGCGGGCACGGTGAGTGGCTTGTTCGCCGGGCCGCGCAGGTAGACCCGCAGGTCGGTGAAGGCGGGGATGAAGCGGCTGACCGGGTCGGACAGCTCGAACGCCCCCTGCTCGTACAGCATCATCGCGGCCACCGAGGTAATCGGCTTGGTCATCGAGTAGATGCGGAAAAGCGTGTCCATCTCGACGGGAAGCTGGGATTCCACGTCCCTCCAGCCGTACGCGCAGGCGTGGACCAGGCGCCCATGGCGGCTGACGAGCAGCAGCCATCCCGGCAGGCGGCCGTCATCCACATAGCGGCAGAAATGCCGGTCGATCCTGGCCAGCCGGGCAGGGTCGAACCCTGCGGCACGTGCCTCGATCTCAGTCTCGATCGATGTCACTGCGCGCCTCCTAGCACCTATGCCTCCGCCACCGGGCCAGTGACTCGCGCACCCGCGGCAGCCGTTCGGGACAATTTTCCTTGACGGCTGCCGCTGATGTGTCACACCATCGCACGGCCCAGTCAGGTCAATCGCATGGCCCGCCCGCCAGCCACCGGGCTCCCCGCAGTGCGAACGTATAGAGCACGCGGCCGCCGTCCTGCCAGAATGGCTGGGTGCGGGTGGTTACGGGGCAGGCGCTGGCCGCGGCGCTCGGCGGCGTGCCGGGGACTCCGCGCGTGGTGGTGAGCGGCAGCTTCGCCACGCCGTGGGAGGCGCTTGCCGTTCTTGACGCGGCCATCGTCTCCTACCGGGTTTTCGCGGTGAACCCGCAGGCAGGCTTTCCTGATCGCGACGGGGTGGTTCTCGAATCGCCGTTTGTCGGCCCCGGCATGCGCGGCCGCAAAGGCCTGCGATACTTCCCGTGCCGCCTGTCCCTGGTACCCAATCTGCTCACCGACGCGCTCGTCCCCGACGTGGTGCTTGTGCACACCTCGACGCCCGTCGACAGCACCGTGTCGCTGGGCACCGACGTGAGCATCCTGCCTGCCGCGATCGAAGCCACACGAACTCGGGGCGGGCTCGTCGTCGCCCAGCTCAACCCGCACATGCCCTATACCTACGGCGACGCTGTCCTTGATGTGGACAGCGTCGACTACGCGATCGAGGTGGACACCCCGCTGCCGTCGCCGTCACCGCGCCGGACGGACGAGCTTTCCCGGCTCATCGGCGAGCGAGTCGCCGCGCTGGTGCCGAAGGGCGCCGCGCTGCAGCTGGGCATTGGCGGAATTCCCGACGCCGTGCTTGCTGGCTTGTCCGGGCGCCACGGCCTCACGGTGTGGACAGAAATGTTCAGCGAGGGCGTGCTTGCGCTGGAGAAGGCGGGTGCGCTGGACCCGCACGTCCGGGTGACCGCATCCTTCGCATTCGGCAGCGCGGAGCTTTACGACTGGATGGACCGCAATCAGCGAATCCAGATGCTGCGGACGGAGAAGACCAACGATCCTGGCCTGATCGCCAAGCAGCCGAGGCTGGTGTCGGTGAACAGCGCGTTCCAGGTCGACCTGTTCGCACAGGCGAACGCGAGCCGGGTGCATGGGATGATCTATTCCGGTTTCGGCGGACAGACCGACTTCGTGGTCGGCGCACTGCATTCGCCCGGCGGCCGGGCGGTCATCGCCCTGCCGTCCTGGCACCCCAAAGCCAACGTGTCCACGGTCGTGCCGCGGCTGCCGGACCCTGTGACGTCCTTTCAGCACAGCTTCATCGTCAGTGAACAGGGCATCGCGGCCATCTGGGGCCACGACGCCTGCGCCCAGGCCGAGCACATCATCGATGAGGTGGCACACCCGTCCGTCCGGGATGAACTGCGTGCCGCTGGGCGCGACCTCGGCTTGCCGTTGCGCTAAACCTGGCCGGCGGTGCCGACCGCGACCGCTAGCCGTACCCGGCGGTGGAGGCCAGCGGCGCGGCCTGGCCGTCATCGGCCGGCTGGCGCAGGCCCGCCCCCCAGGACTCCTCGATGCGGGCGACCCGCCAGATGATCAGTGCCGCAACCCAGGTGCCCACGAACAGGCCGACGATCGCGAAACCCATGGTGTTCAGGCTCAGCCCGCTCACCCAGCGCCAGAACGGCCCGCGGAGGCCGAGTTCCTGGGTCATCAGCGCCATGAACTCCACGGTGCCGATGAGCAGCGCGACCGCTACCGACAGCCCGGTGATGATGATGTTGTAGTAGACCTTGCGGACCGGGTTGGAGAATGCCCAGCCGTAGGCGAAGTTCATGAAGGAGCCGTCGATTGTGTCGAGCAGGCTCATCCCGGCGGCGAAGAGAACCGGCAGGCAGAGGATCCCGTACCAGGGCAGCCCGGCGGCCGCGCTGGAACCAGCCAGGACGAGCAGGGCTACCTCGGTGGCGGTGTCGAAGCCCAGCCCGAACAGCACTCCTACCGGGTACATCTGGCCTGGCCGGGTAATCGAGCGCATCAGCCGGCCGAAGATCCGGTTCATGAACCCGCGGTTGTTGAGGTGCTCCTCCAGGGTGACCTCGTCGAAGCGGCCGCGGCGCATGTCGGCGAAGACCTTGAGGATTCCGACCAGGATGACCAGGTTGATCGCCGCGATGATGTAAAGGAACGTGCCCGAGACGCTGGTGCCGACCACATTGGTGACCGCGTGCAGTGCCGACCCACCGTTCTTCACGGGGCCGACCAGCGCCTTCATCCCAGCAGCCAGGATCATGATCAGCACGAACACGACGCTGGAGTGGCCCAGGGAGAACCAGAAGCCCACCGAGAGCGGCCGCTTCCGGTCCGCCATGAGCGTGCGGGTGGTGTTGTCGATCGCCGAGATGTGGTCGGCGTCGAAGGCATGCCGCATGCCGAGGGTGTACGCCGTCACCCCCATGCCGACCCCGAAGGTCTTGGCGCCGACGCTGTAGTGCCCGGGCACCACGATCGCGAGCAGGATGAACCACCCGATCACATGCAATGCCGCGATGAAGGCAGCCATCCCCCCGGCCCGCAGCCACTCCGGACCGGTCAGCGCGTGGGTGACGGAGTACCAGCGCGAGCGGTCCTGCGCACCGCCGGTACTGGAGTCGGCGGTCATGGCCAGCCTGCCTCCCATCTAACATGCGTCCCGGTGACGCGGGGATTCCGGAACACCTCGCACCCGCACTGGATTCAATCGCATAACCATGGTAACTGCATCTCTTTTGCAATAGCGATCCCCCTATTAACCCCTGATCTGATGCAGGAAACTCTGCCTGGGTGACCGGCCGGCCGCGGTCGAGCACGAAGACGTTGTCCACCGTCGGCGCTACCTCGGCCAGGATGTGGCTGGACGTCAGAGCGCTTGGTCAGCGTCCGCACTTCGATCACTGCTATGGCCCGGGCAGCGGACGCGAACACCGGCACCGACGTGGACGCTCCCGCTATCGTCATCGCCCGGGCAGATGTCATCCATCCCGGGAAGCGGACCTGTGTTCAACCCGTGCCGCAGCGGCAGGTGGGCAGCACATCCCCAGATGTAGTGCGAGCCGCCCGGCGGCACCGGGCAGCCACCACGTTGACCACCGTGATCGCGGGTGTAGGTCTCCCGTGCCGCGGTCATCTCGGCCCTCCCCGGCGAAGCTCGCCGGTCGCGGCGGGCGATCCACCCGAGCGCTCGTGTTGTTCCAGCGCCCGCAGGTAGGCGGCCTGGGCCGCCTAGTCCCGCTACTTCAGCAGCTGGCGGGCCATGACGACGCGCTGGATCTGGTTGGTCCCCTCGTAGATCTGGGTGATACCCGAGCTATGGGCAGTTTCCGCAGGTAGACGGCGTGCAGCGTAGCCGGGGCCAGCACGGATCCAGCACGGGATTGTCCGGTCGCGTCCGGTCAGCACCAGTCGAAGAAGCCGGGCTCCCTGTTACCACGGTAGGGCCCGTAACGGATCCTTACCTCCAGCTGACGGTGGTGGTCGCGAAGAGCCCTGATGCCAGCGGCGTCGCCAGGATGCCCGATCACACACCGGATGCCAACGTGGTCCCATGTGGCGTTGTTAAGGATCTCCACTCCCTTGGCGTTAACCGTCCGCTCGGCGTAAGGCGCTTGCAGATAGTTATCCGAGGGCTGCGCCTCGCCGAGAGCCATCAGGACCGCGAGTGAGCCGGACAGGGGGAAGAACACGCCGAGCGGATTGCCGTATTCGTCGCCGAGCGGCACGAAGCCTTTGTCGTCGACCAGAAACCTGTGAGCGGCGTGATGACGGCGCAGCAAGGCATAGCGGGCACCGGCCATCACAGTGCGGATCTCAGGGAGAACCTGCTTGCGCAGGCGCTGCACATCATCGCCGACGGGGGCAGGGCTCGCCTCGGCCCGTCCTTTGGTCCGCTACGTGTCGTCCGAAGTCAGGATGACGCACTCAGACTGCCTGGACATACAGCAGGACAGCCTGCCACTCCGCCGGGCCAAAGGTGCCAGCGGCGAGCGCACGGATTGCCCCGGGCAGCTGGCCCTCGTACTTCCGCCACTCCTGTTCGGCGAAGTCAGCGGGAAGGTCAGCGGTCGGATTCCGCACATCGTAGATCCCGTACTCGAAAGCGACTTCTTCGGCCTTCACATTTATAAGGAGTTTGTCGCGATCTTTGCGGCGCACGCAAACCCCGGCA
>WNGB01001808.1_pt1 | contig 34940 bp, 37 predicted proteins | sample 5400681 | NCBI WGS metagenome assembly WNGB01 (sample SAMN13153367, study PRJNA577476) | soil metagenome | isolation source: 115 cm soil or saprolite under grassland replicate 2 | place: USA:California | collected 2016-06-15
CGATCGCCCACGATGCGCCGAGCTCCTCGGCGTCACCGCGATATCGCACGAGCACTTCGTCGGCGTCCTCGAAGCGGTCGACGCTCGAGAGCGCGGTCGCCAACCATGCTTGCGGAAACCGTTGCCGCTGCTCCGGGCCGCCGGCCTCGCACGAGCGCACGCCTCGCCCAGTGCGAGGCCGTCCGCCAGCCGACCGCGCGAACCCTTGACGAACGCGAGTCCGATCCGACAGGCGAGGATCAGGGAATCGTTGCCGTCGGCGGCGTCGATCGCTCTCGTGTACGCGTCGACCGCGGCGCTGACCTCGCCGTCCATGCCGAGCGCGAAACCGAGGTTGTGCAGGAGACCACTCCGGACCGACGCGGGCAGGTCCGTCGAGGTCAACGCCTGTCGACATTGCGCGATGACGTCACGGCGACGGCCGCCGAGCATCAGCGCGTCGGCGAGACCGAGACGTACCTCGGCCGCTGCCTTGGTATCGAGGTCGAGAGCGAGCGCTCGTTCTGCCAGCGAGATCGCTTCCGCGAACCGCGACGCCCATGCCGTCATGCGAACAGCCCCGACGAGGGACTCGATCCAACCCGGTCGGCCGGGGGCCATGAGATCCAGGGCGTGCAGCGCGAGCTCCGCCGCGGTGCGCGGTGCCCGGCCGGCGACCTCCTCTGCCGCTTCTTGCAGCACGGCGATGGCCTGACCGTCGCCCGGCTCTGCCGATGCGAGCAGGTGCCTCGCCGCCTCCGTCGCGGATCCCTGGCGAGCGAGTATCGCCGCGGCCGCGCCGCGGTGCAGCGCGATTCGTGTGCTTTCGCCCATGTCGTGGGAGATCGCCTGGCGGATCAGGTCGTGACAGAACTCGAGATGCGAACCCACGTCGACGAGCACGTTCGCCCGCACCGCCTCGTCGGCGACCGGGACCAACGCACTCGGCCAAGTTCCCAGCATCGCCGCCACGTCGGCGAGGCGGAAGGACCGTCCGAACACGGAGCCGGCTCGCACGAAATGGAGCGCGTTGCGCGAAAGCGTCGTGAGGCGACCGCGCACGCTGGCGCGAAATCTGTCAGGCACCCGCCGCTTCACAAGTGACGCCACTCCGTCCGTGATCGAGATCGCGTCGTCCGCGACGAGGGCCTGGAGAAGGTCGAGCGCGAGGAACGGGTTGCCGCCTACACCGCCGAGGAAGTCGTTCAGTTCCGCGTCCGGTGCACCACCGAGCACATCCGCCGCTATGGAGGCCATGTCGTTCGCGGCGAGCGGTTGCAGCTGCACGACACTCGCCCCGTTGGCGACCAACGTGGCAACGAGGGCCGCCACCGTCGGGCGCGCCGCTTGGGCCCGTGTTGCGATCACCCATCCGATGGGCGAGGACGCGAGCCGTTGGGACAAGAGCCGCACCGCCCACGTGGTCGCGGGGTCGGTCCACTGCATGTCGTCCAACGTCACGAGGATGGGAGCGTCCCGTGATCGCAGTTCGAGCAGCTCGCCGAGCTCCTCCAACAGCCAGTATCTCTGATCACCTGGACGTTCCAGGGCCACGAGCTCACTGCCTCGAAGCACGGGGGGATCACCCTCGCCCAGCGCAGCGAGCAACGGGGACATCGGCGCGACGTCCTCGATCTCGTCGGCGCGCCCCGCGGCGACGAGCGCGCCGTCGGCGGCCGCGGCGCGCGCCAGCTCGGCGAGGAGCCGGCTCTTGCCGATGCCCGGTGATCCCTCGAGCACGAGACCGGCGCCGCGACCCCCACGAAGCATCGCCATCAGGTCGGCGAGTGCCTCGAGCTCGAGTGCTCGACCACGCAGTGGCACTGTCAGCACGGCTCCGAGCCTCCTCGGATATGTCGCACCGGGGCGACAGCGTTTCGTTCTAGCGAGGCCGGGGCCCGAGTGCAAAGGGTTCGGCGGTCCGAGGAGGTGCGTCAATACCTCGGACGCGGGATGGCGGGACGGGCGTTTGGCGCGACGGTGCGACGCATGCGCAACTCACAACAGCATTCCCACGGTCGATTCAAGGTCATGAAGAGCAAGATGTGGACCATCGCGCTGGTGCCGGCGGTGCTCGCAGGGGCCGTGCTGGTTCTTACGGCGTCGGCCTCGGCGGCGAGCGGCCACATCGGCTTCGGCTTCAACGCGACCGATATCAGCGGCTTCCCAACCGGTGCCGCCTCGCTGACTGGCGGCGGCTCGTACAACCCCGAGAACGGCTTCGCCAATTCAGCTGGCGGCTTTCGATGCACGAGCGACGTCGGCCAGGGCCCGCTGGCGGGGTGTCTCACCGGCGAAGGCGTTCGCTGGGACACGGTCGACCTCCAGAGAACCACGACCTTCAAGTGCACGGGGTCAGCGGCGGAGCCATTGAAGACCGCGATCACCGATGAGAACACCGTCGTGCTCCTGGCGGACCTCTACCGCGCCGGCGACGGTGTCGACGAGTCCTTCACCGCAGAGATGATCGTCTCCGCCGACGACATCGCACCCGACGTCGACGGGACCCAAAACGTCTGGATTCGAGGCGTCGGCTGTGCCTCGGCCGTCGCCACCTTCAGCTCCTGACGGCGGCCCGGAAGGAGATCGTGAACCGACCGAGCCGTCAGAGCAGCTGACCAGCTGTCCCGCCCTTGCTGGCGGGGCCGCGCTCGGAGCGAACGATCGGCGCCGGACCGTGCCCACGGCAATTCGGCGAGCAGGTCAAGGAACGGCCCGATGACGTCCTCGGGCCGTTCCTCGCCGCGCGGCGGTGCTCGAGTCCGGCGGGCACGGCGGCGAGACGCTGGAGCTCGAACCAACATCGAGCCGCTGGAAGGTTTGGAGCGGGTGTCGAAGCTCCTTGCGCACACCGGTTGAAGCCTCCCGGGCGAACCATCGACCGATGCGGCTCGGGGCCATCGCCGCGCCGCCGACATGAGCAACCGTGGATGCGACGGTACGGGCCGGGCGCTGGACGGCTCCGTCCAGCAGGTCGTTCCAGAAGATCGACCAGCCGCCGGCGATCACCCTTCCCACGCCTGGTGCCGTGAGAAGCCGCCCCACAGCGGCAGTGACTCTCGGACGAGGCAGCAGCGCGCCATGCGCGGGAGCGGCGACCGACAGGAAGGGGCTGTATGTCGACTCGATCCAGGCGCGGTAATGCATCGCTGGCGCGGCTGGCTCGGCGAGCACAGCCTCCGCCGCAGCGCGGCCGCTTCGCATGGCCTGCGAGATGCCCTCGCCCTGAAGCGGGTTGATCAAGCCGGCCGCGTCGCCGACGAGGGCGACGCGGCCGCGCGCTGGCGTGGTGCCGACCATGCCCAGCTTGAGCCACCCGCCCAGGCGATTCGACATCGAGGCCGGCGTTCCCCTGCCATCGAGGACTCCGAGACGTTGCAGATGCGCGAGGAACGCATCGAAGTGCCGGGCCGCCCGCGCGCCCGCGGTGCGATCGGAGAGGACACCGAGGCCGAGGCCAACGTTCGCTCGGCCACCGACCCCGGGGAACAGCCATCCGTAGCCCGGGAAGCCGCGCCAGGCGGTCGGCTCCCACAAGACGATGTGGGGTAGCTGCACGGGGTCATCGACGTAGGAGCGAAGGGCGAACCCCCACAGCACCCGGCTCCGGTCCACGAGTCCGGCGAGCTCCGCGACCCTGCTGGAGGCCCCATCCGCCCCGATCACGACGTCGGCAGACAAGCGCTCGCCGCTCGACAGCACGAAGCCGTCGAGACGAAGGTCACGTAAGAGCGGCTCTGCGGCCCGGCCGACGAACGGCATGGCTCCAGCAGAGACCGCCGCTTCGTGCAGCGTCGCGTCCAGGCTGGCACGAGGCGACGCAATCGCATACCCGGGATAGCTGGTGCCCGGATAGCAGGGGAGCCGCACCCTCCGTCCGGTCGGGCCCACTACGACCATGTCGCCGACCGTGGCGGCGCCGGAGACCTCGAGCCCCAGATCGGCGAGGAGTTGCACCCCTCGCGGCCCCACGAAATCGCCGCAGGCCTTGTCGCGCGGAAAGGTGGACTTGTCGACGAGCGCCACGCGGGCGCCGCCTCGGGCCAGGACCAGCGCGGCCACACTTCCCGCTGGCCCAGCCCCTACCACCAGGACGTCGAAGCGCTTCCCGGGCACGGCCTTCCTCCGGATCGAGGCGTTACTGTACGCCCGTGCCCTCGGCACGCACCCCGGGGTCGGCACCGGCGAGCGAGCGGCTGATGGATCCCAACAACCGCTTCGCCCGGGAGCTCTTCACTGGCCTCCCGAAGCGCTACGACCTGCTCGAGGAGATCCTCTCGCTCGGCCAGAACCGACACTGGCGGCGTGAAATGGTCGACCACATCGTCCCGGCCGCTCCCAGGCGCGTCCTCGATGTCGCCACTGGCACCGCCGGGGTCGCCATCCAACTCGCCGAGCGCACGCCGGGTCGCGTGGTCGGTGTCGACCTGACCGAGGCCATGCTTCGCCGCGGCCGGGAGAACCTCGCCCGGGATCAGCGAGGCGACCGGGTCCTACTCACCGCGGGACGGGCCGAACAGCTGCCCTTCCCGGACGAGGCTTTCGACGCCCTCACGTTCACCTACCTCCTGCGATACGTGGCTGAACCCGAAGCCACTCTCGCCGAACTGGCTCGCGTGCTGAAGCCCGGCGCTCCGATCGCCAGCCTCGAGTTCTGCGTGCCGCCCAACCGCTTCTGGCGGGCGTGGTGGTGGTTGTACACGCGGGGCGTTCTGCCGGCGGCTGGTGCCCTGGCCGGACGCGCTTGGTTCAGGGTTGGGCGTTTCTTGGGTCCGAGCATCTCGGAGCACTACCGGCGCCATCCGTTGCCGGCGACGGTTGCGATGTGGCACGAGGCCGGTTTCGTCGACGTCGCGGTTCGACTCATGAGCCTCGGCGGCGGGGTGGTGATGTGGGGATGCAAGCGTGGCTGAGCGAGAGACCCCGCCTGCGTTCTATGCCGCCGCTCCCGGCGGATGGCGGGACTGGTGGACGCTCCTCCACCCTCCCTACACCGCCTGGCACCTCGCCTACGTGGTCATCGGTGCATGCCTCGCGCCCCACACCGACGCTCTCCGCCTCGTCGGGACGGTGCTGGCGTTCTTCTGTGCGGTGGGTGTCGCGGCGCACGCGCTCGACGAGGTCCACGGTCATCCCCTCCGAACTCGCATCCCCGATGCCGCGCTCTGGTTGGCAGCGGGCGCCGGGCTCACCGGTGCAGTTGTCCTGGGTCTGATCGGTCTGACGAGGGTTGGCCCGGGGCTCGTGGCCTTCATCGTCGTCGGCCCGGTCCTGGTCGTGGGCTACAACCTCGAAGTCTTCGGGGGCCGTCTGCACACCGATCGCGCGTTTGCGTTTGCGTGGGGCACGTTCCCCGTGCTCACGGGCTATTTCGCGCAGGCAGGGCGCATCGACCTCGTCGGGCTACTGGGCGGCGTGGCTGCGTTCGCGCTCTCGTACGCGCAGCGCTCCCTGAGTACGCCGGCGCGACTCGTGCGCCGCCGGGTCACGCGAGTCGAGGGCGCACTCGCGATGGATGACGGGACCGTGCTCGAGCTGAGCGATCGGGTGCTACTCGAGCCGCTGGAGCGAGCGCTCCGCGCGCTGTCGTGGAGCACGGTGACCCTGGCGATAGCGCTCGCGGTCGCCCGGCTTCACTGATCCTCGTCCCGCCGAACGTCGCGAAGTCGGCTGCGGAAGGAGGCGACGGTCGACTCGACCACCCGGTCGTGGCCCCACCGAAGCAAACGGGGCGCCAGTCGAGCGGCGACCCGCATCGGGAGCTGCATCATCTCGATGGTCCAGGTCACGTCGACTCGCGTGCCGTCGCCCTGAGGCTCCAGGACGAGCCGGGCGTGGCCTTCGAGATCGCCATGAACAGCAGCCTCGATTCGCCGGGGCCGGACACATTCCAGGAGCGCGACTCGAATGCGCATGCGGTATGGCAGAGGCGGGATCACGACCCCGCGAAGGACGGTGCCTGCCTCCAGTCCCGGTCCTTCGACGCAAAATTCCCTCAGCCAGCTCCACCAGGTCTCGAAACGCTCGAGGTGCTCGATCCCCGACCAGACGTCGTCTGGTGGGGTCGGGAAGCTGAACGCTCCTCCGTACTCGATCGCGTAGGGCGTCGGGCATCCCACCTCGCTCAGACGACGCCGTCCCACAGTGCGAGCTCGCCCCCAGCCGGGTCGACCTCCACACGGCACTGTTCGTTGAACAGCATGGTCGGTCGGTTCGTCGGCTCGTACCTCGGCCAATAGGGAAGCGGCGAATGGTTGGGGTCACCATTGGAAGCGAATGCCACCCATGCTCCGTGGGTGGCGGCCGCCAGTTCTTGTGGCGGCGCGTCGCCCAGGAAGGCCTTCGCTTGGGGGGTGTCGAGCTGGTCGAAGGCGAACGGCACCTCGAGAAAGTGGTGGGCGCCGAAGCTCGCGCCACGCGTGGGATTCCGCCAATCGAAACGGTAGCGCCAGACATCCCGGTTGTTGGCGACCTGGGCGTCGGCGAACCGGATGGCCGGTGCGGTGAACATCCGGTCGGTCTCCACCGCGGCGACCAGTTCGTGGTGGGCGGCGCCGGGGCGGTTGGATCGGTACACATCGAGGGCGGCCGCGCCGCTCTTGCCGGCGGCTCCGAACGTCGCGTCCATGGTCGCGTCGACGAGCTCCTCGTTGAAAATGTCCTTCAGGTCCACCAGGAAGATGAGCGCTTCCTCCTTGGTCGTCCCGATCATCATGGCGATGTCCGCTGCTGAACCGTCGCGGACCGCGTCCACGGGACGAGCCGGCAAGAGCTCGGTCCCATAGGTCGGCTGGAACGCCATGGCCGATGCCGCGGCCTCGCCGAAGCGGCCCCCGTCACGGGTCGTCGCCAACTCGTCGTTGAGTTTGCTCTGAGCGTCGAGCATCTCGACGCTGGTCACCCGGGCGAGGGCGTCGAGGTCCCCCCGCTTCACGCCGAGATGCTCGAGCATGTGACCGGCGATCATTGTGGCGGTCGGCGCACTGATGCCGTTGTGGCCGGCGCCGCTCTGCGGGATGGCGCGTCGGAACAGACCCCGGGCGCGCGGCATGGCCATAAGCGTCGCGACGCTCATGCCCCCGGCTGACTCGCCGGCGAGCGTGACCCGATCGGGGTCTCCACCGAACACTCCGATGTTCTCCTGAACCCATTCGAGGGCAGCGATCTGGTCGAGCATGCCGAGATTGCCGGAGCCGGCGAGCTGCGGGAAGTACTCGTCGAGGTGCCAAAAGCCCTGCACTCCCAGCCGATAGTTGAGCGTGACGGTGACGACACCGTCACGGGCGAAGACCGATCCGTTGTAGACATCATCGATCCCGCTGCCTGCGTAGAACGCGCCTCCGTGGATCCACACCAGCACCGGCAAGCCCGTGGCGCCGGGCGCCGGTGTCCAGACGTTGAGGTTCAGGCAGTCGTCGCCGGCGGGGTTCTGCGGCGTGCCGAGCTCGCCGAAGATGCCGGGCATCGGCTGTTGGATGGCGACCACGCCGTAGTGGCCTGCGTCGCGGACGCCGTCCCATGGAGACGGTCGCACGGGGGGGCGCAGCCGCAAGGCGCCCACCGGTGCCGCGGCGTAGGGGATGCCCTTGTAGGCATGGACACCCCCATCCAGCCCGCCTTCGAGCTGGCCCGACTCGATCCGAACCGTCACGCCCATGCTCCCCCCGATCGGTGGTGTCGCGGCTCGGGCTCGTGTCTAGGAACGCCCAGGCCTCGCGGACGCTTTGCAGGTCAGCATAGGCAACCGGAACTGGTCACCTCCCTCCACGCTCCGTTGTGCGTACCGGTACGGGCGTTCGCATCGTTGTTGCACTCGCCTGTCCTGTTCGCGCGCGCCGTCGCGGCCCGATCTCGCCGGCAGCCACCTGGCGCAGGACGAGCCCACTGCCGTACCGGCGCGGGCGAACCCCTGGCATGCGCCCGAGCGCACCTCCGGCTGACCCCGAAGCACCAGCACGTCGAGCCCGCGGTCGCCAGATGGCCGACGTGGTCCTCGACGACTCTGCGATGGTTTCACAACGACATGTCCGCTCGACAGGGTCGGACCACGTCGCGGACGGCTGTGATGTAGAAGGCGGAATGATCATCGTTACCGGCAGTGTGAGAGCCCGCCCGGAGGCGCTACAGGAGGTGCTTCATCTCAGCCTCGAGCACGTGCACCGCTCGCGGCTTGAAGCGGGTTGTCTCCTGCATTCCGTGCACCAGGACGTCGAGGACGCGAACCGCGTTGTGTTTCTCGAGCACTGGCTTGACCGCGATGCGCTCGCAGCGCACTTCCGACTGGCCGCGTCCGTGGCCTTCGCCAAGTCCGTCCGCGACCTTGCGACTGAGCCGCCCGCGCTCGACATCTATGACGCGACGCGGACCGAGCTCTGAGCTTCAATCAACCTTCGCCGCGCCGAGCAGCGGTTTGGCGCTCCTGCAAGAGGATCGGAGCGTCGACCTCGACGGCGAGGTCCGTCGTGGATGGCTGTCTGCGGCGACGGGACCGTAGGGATCGCACCGGCGGGCCCCGACGGGACCCGGGTGGCCAAGACCAGTGGCTGTCACATGCTGGGCCCGGGCGGTGTCTTCATGTCGATGATCGACACGAGGAGGACGCATGTCCAGCACTACGCGCATTCCCAAGGCGGAGATCACCGGCTTGTACGGGTACCTCTTGAAGCGATTCAGCCGGAAGCTGCTCGGTGACGTCCCCGAGCCGGCCGAGGTGATGTGGCACAACCGAGCGGTGCTCACCAGCACCTACGGGTTCGGCCGCAAGATCCAGAAGTGGGACCAGCTCGATCCCAACCTGAAGTCGTTCGCCCACATGGCGGTCGCCGCGCTGGTCGGCTGCTCGTGGTGCCTCGACCTCAACTACTTCCAGTCCCACAACGAGGGACTGGACGAGGCCAAGGCCAGCGAGGTGCCCCGATGGCGCGAGTCGCCGGTGTTCACGTCGCTCGAGCGTGACGTCATGGAGTACGCCGAGGCGATGAGCGAGACGCCCCCGCGGGTGACCGACGAGCTGTTCGCCCGGCTGCTCGAGCAGCTCGGCGCGCCGGCCATGGTGGAGCTCACGGCCTCGGTGGCGTTTGCGAACCTGACCACGAGGTGCAACACGGCGCTGGGGATCGAGGCCCAAGGTTTCTCCAAGGCGTGCACGGTGCCGCTGGCCCAACCCTCGGCCGGGTACGCGACGTCGGCATGACCGAGGACGTGTTCGCGCGCCACCGCAGCCTGCTGTTCACCGTCGCCTACGAGATGCTCGGCTCCGCCTCCGACGCCGAAGATGTCGTCCAGGAGACGTGGCTGCGGTGGGCCGACGTCGACCACGCGGCCGTGCGCGACCCGCGCGCCTATCTGGTCCGCATCGTCACCCGGCAGGCGCTGAACCGGCTGCGGACCCTGGCGCGACGGCGCGAGGACTACGTCGGCGAATGGCTGCCGGAGCCGCTGCTGACGGCACCCGACGTCGCCGCCGACGTCGAGCTCGCCGAGAGCCTGTCGATCGCGATGCTCACCGTGCTCGAGACCCTCGGTCCGGCAGAGCGTGCCGTGTTCGTGCTTCGCGAGGTGTTCGAGACCCCCTACGACGAGATCGCGGAAGCGGTCGGCAAGTCACCCGCCGCCGTCCGCCAGATCGCCCACCGGGCACGCGATCACGTCGCCGCTCGGCGCCCGCGGATGCCGGTCAGCACGACCGAGCAACAGGAGGCCGTGGACCGACTCCTCGCCGCCATCCGACACGGCGACCTGCAAAGCCTCCTCGACGTCCTCGCCCCCGACGTCGTCGTCGTTGCCGACGGAGGCGGCTTGGTCCCCGCCGCTCGCCGTCCGATCGAAGGTGCGGAACGGGTGGCCGGGCTCCTGCTCGCGGGTCTCCGCTCGGCGGACTTCGACGCAAAGGCCACCTGGCTCAACGGGTCACCCGCCATCCGGCTCGACGTCCGCGGTCAGGTCGACACCGCAGTGAGCCTCGCCGTCGAGAACGGTCGCATCACCCGCATCTACGCGATCCGCAACCCGCACAAGCTCGCCCGACTCGACGGGGTCGCCGCACTCACACGGTCCTGACCGGCAAGTCGGCTCGTTGCCGGGGCTTCCGGTTGATGCCGCAGCCACGCTCGGGGGTTGGTCGGCGGGCTTCGCCGCCTCCCACACCCACTGGCATGACCTCGAATCCCGACACCGGCAGCGTGCGAGTCGACGGCGACTCAGAGACCTGGGTCGTGCAAGAACTCGGGCACGATCCAACAGCGCGGCGACAATCCCTCGACGCAGCGTCCGCGACCACCGGCTCTGGGACTGGCCTTGCCCGACGTTGCATTCCGCCGCCGTGTAACGGGAACGGACCTTCTCCGACAGCGACGTGACGCGGTGTCACGATGTGGTCGTGTCCGCTCAAGTCGGTACGGCTGCGCCCGCGGGCTTCGTGCCGGTGGTCGTGATCCTGCTCGTCGTGCTCGCGAGCGATGTTTGGGTCTACCTCGACGCAGCGCGCCAACGAGACGCCGGTGAACCTGTCGTTCTCGTCGTCGGCAACCTCCGAATCGAGACACCGGAGGCCTGGCTCCTCGCGTGCCTCATACTTTGGATCGTCGCCCTGCCCCTGTACCTCACAGGTCGTCGTCGCTCGCGCTGACGAACGAGGGATCCGTGCCGGACGCCCGGCTACGACGGACCCGACGATCACGCTCTACGAAGCCATGCAAGCGGCGTCGCGATCGATGCCTTGAGCAACGCCGTGAGGCTTGCTGTGGACCTCGTGGACGAGGAGGCCAAGTTCGCGTCTCGAGCTTGCGTGCCGTTCGTTCGATCGCCGGGTAGGCCGCTTCGTCGCTGTCGTCTTCCAGCTCGGGGTCGGGGATCCTCCGTTGGACTCGGGTTGCCGGTCAACTCGGCCCATCGCCCTCGGTCGGTTCCGGTTCCGCTCGGCTGGTAGTGGCCCGGTGTCATTCGACCCCCACTGGCACCGGGACGGCGTCCGGTCGGGCGTGGTCGTCGCTCTGGGCCGTGGGAGTGGTGTGACCCTCGACGTCGAGGTTCGGGAGGTGGCGGTCGAGCCAGCGGGGAAGCCACCAGTTGCGGTCGCCGAGGAGCTCCATGGTGGCGGGCACCAGGAGCATGCGGACGATGGTGGCGTCGAAGAGGACCGCGGTGGCGAGCCCGGTGCCGATCATCTTGATCGCCCGCTCGAACTCGAGCATGAAGCTGCCGAAGACCACGACCATGATCGCGGCGGCGGCGGTGATGACCTTGGCCGTGGCCGCGAGACCGTCGGCGACTGAGGCGCGACTGTCGCCGGTGCGGTGCCATTCCTCGCGGACGCGTGACAGGAGGAAGACCTCGTAGTCCATGGAGAGGCCGAAGACGATCGCGAACAGCATCATCGGCACCCAGATCTCGATCGGCCCGGGCTGGACGCCGGTGAGGTCGCTGAGCCAGCCCCATTGGAACAGGGCGACGATCACGCCGTAGGCGGCGCCGATCGACAGCAGGTTCATGATCACCGCTTTGAGCGGCACCAGCAGCGATCGGAAGACGACCATCAACAACAGGAACGACACTGCCAGCACCGCGCCGAAGAAGATCGGCGTCCGCTCAGCCATGTATGCGGACATGTCGACGTTGGCCGCCACGCGGCCGGTTACGAGCACATCAACGCCGGCGGACTCCTCGACGGCAGGAAGGACGTCCTCGCGGAGCCGGTTGACGAGCTGCGTCGTCGCTTCGTCCTGGGGTCCACTCGTGGGGGTGACGAGCCAGCGGACGGCCGTCGGGTTGGCGGGGTCGTTGGGCTGGGGGCCGACGATCGATTCGACCTCGGGATCGGCGGCGACGGCGTCGTTCACGGGCGCGAGCGCGGCGACGTCGTCGTTCCCGCGGACGGGCGCGACGAGATAGAGCGGCCCCGTCGATCCTTTGCCGAACCCCTCGACGGTGAGGTCGTAGCCCCGCTTGGTGGTGGTGTCGTCGGCGAAGTTGCTCTCGTCGGCGTAGCCCAGGCGCAGGTTGAGGACCGGCAGCGCGAGGACGAGCAGGAGCGCGCCGGCACCGAGGGCCGACGTCCACGGGCGGTGCTGGACGACACGGCTCCAGCGGAAGGCGAGCGTCTCGGGTCTCGGCCGGGGCGGGCGGTGCTGCACGTCGCGTCGTAGCGGCGTGACGAAGAACCCGAGGACGATGGTCAGCGCGGCGAGCGCCAGGCCGACCCCGACGAGCGCGGGGAGCGCGAGGCCGGCGCCGACGAGCGCGACCGCGCTGCAGCCGGCGGCGATCAGCCCTCGCCATTTGGTGCGCTCGATGTTGTCGCCGGCGAACCCGAGCAGCGCGGGGAGCAGCGTGACGGACGCGGCGATGGTGACCGCGACGGTGAGCGACGCGGCGATGCCCATGCCGCCGACGAAGCCGATGCCCATGAGCAGCATGCCCAGCAGCGAAATCACCACCGTTGCGCCGGCGAAGACGACGGCACGACCAGCGGTGTCCATGGCGATGCCGATCGCGGCGCGGGCGTCGTGTCCGGCGTGACGTTGCTCGCGGTAGCGGGTGACGATCAGAAGGGCGTAGTCGATGCCGACCCCGAGGCCGATCAGGAGACCGACGGTCGGCGCGAGTCCGGCACCTCCATCAGATGGCTGGCGAGAATGACGAGCGGGCCGCCGAGACCGATGCCGAACAGGGCGACGCCAACCGGCAGGCCCATCGCCAGCACGGACCCGAAGGCCACGATGAGGATCACGATGGCGAAGGCGAGGCCGAACAGCTCGGACGACGGCTGTTCGAACTCCGCGAACAAACGGCCGCCGAGCTCGACCCGCAGGCCCTCCACATCGCGGGGGATCAGATCCCGCAGCTCGTCGCCGATCTCACTGGCACGGCTGCGGTCGATGTCCTCGGGCAGGTTGACGGTGGCGTAAGCGATCCGCCCGGCGGCGCCGCCCCGAGCGGAGATCTGGAACTGCCCGCCCGGTGCGTAGGGGCTCTGCACGGCGCTGACACCGTCGATGGTGGCGGCCTCGGCGAGCATCGCCCCCATCGCGGCGCGAACCTCGGGGTCGTTCACGCCTCGTTCGGCTTCGAAGACGATCTGGCCGGTTTGCGGTGAGCCGCTGCCGTCAGCGAACGCTGACTTCTCGAGCGCGAAACCGTCGGTCGACTCGAAGCCGCCGAGCGAGACCTCCTGTCGGTAGGCGTCGCCGATTCGCCCGGCGACGCCGTTGCCGACGAACAGCGCGGCGATCCACAGGACGACGACGAGCCGGCGTCGGTCGTGGCACCACCAGCCGAGTCTGCGAAACATGCCTCGCCCGCTCACGAGGCGGCCGGTTGGAACAGCTCGATGAAGTTCCCCGAGGGGTCCACGGCGAGGACTTGCGCGCCGCCGGGACCGGTCACGACCTCGTTGCGGAACCGAACCCCCTCCTCGGTGAGGCGGGCGATTTCGCGGTCGAGGTCATCGACGATGAGATGGATGCGGTTCCAACCTCCCGGGCCCGGTCGTTCCCCATCGGTCATCGCCCTGCCGGCCGAGCTCTGCGGACCGGACAGCAGGAGCCGCAGGTTCCCTCGAGTGACATCCGCGAACGCCGGACTCGAGATGCCGACGGTGAAGCCGAAGTGGCTGGTGTAGAAGTCGACCGACGCAGCGACGTCGTCGACCAGATAGCGCACGTTCACGATCTCGGCATCAACCATGGTGGGTCCTTTCCACTTGTCGGGTTCGGAGGTCAGCAAGCAACGGCGCCACCCGGCCCTCGATCTCGTCGGCGACGTGTTCGAACGCCGGGTACGTCGCCTCGTCGCGGTCGCCTGTGGCCGCGGGCCAGTCGACGATCCGAAACGTCAGCGCCAACACCGGCGACAGCGAGAACCACCCCAGTCGTTCTGTGGGCAATTTGCGACGCCATCGGTAGCAAATTGCCCACAGAACGGGACCCGGGCTCGACCGGGCGGGCAATGAGAACCATGGCCATGCGCCGGCCGCCAGTGCGCTCACGCAAGACGACAAGTGCCGCGAGACCCGCCGCGAGAATGGCCAGGGACAAGAGCCCGGCGGTCGCACGGTGCGTCGTCCGAGCCCAGTCGTCGCCGGAAAGGATGCGTCCAGCGGTAACCGACTGGAGGAAGATCGCCCACATGGCGACCGTGGTGAACCAAACACTTCCCCAGCCGATGAGGCGGTCGGTCGACGTCGTTTCGCCGGTCGCGCTTCTCACTCGCCGAACCTGACACCGAGGTCGGGGCCGAGCCGAGCTGTCGCGTCTCGAGTGACATCCGCGAACGCCGGACTCGAGATGCCGACGGTGAAGCCGAAGTGGCGGGCGTAGAAGTCGACGCAGGCGGCGACGTCGTCCACCAGATAGCGCACGTTCACGATGTCCGCGTCAGCCATGGTGGGCCCTTTCCAACGGTCGGGCCCTGAGGTCAGCAAGCAACAGCGCCACCCGGCCCTCGATCTCGTCGGCGACGCGTTGAAACGCCGGGTACGTCGCCTCGTCGCTGTCGCCCGCGGCGGCGGGGTCGGCGATGCTCCAGTGCGCGGCGATCGGTAACCCCGGGAACTCCGGGCAGACCTCGCGCACCTTGTCGCAGAGGGTGATGACCCGGTCGAACCGGGTCCGCGCGAAGCGGGTGAGCGACTTCGTGGGGCGACCGGCGATGTCGACACCGCGCTCCGCCATCACCCGCACGGCGTTCGGGTGCAGCGGCTTGGGATGGCTGCCCGCGCTGCGGGCCTCGACGGTGCCCGCCGATCGGTGTTCGACGAGGGCTTCGCCGATCTGGGAGCGGGCGCTGTTGCCGGTGCACAGGAACAGCAGCCGCGGTCGAGCCCGCCGCGGCACGACCTCGTCCGGCGGCGTCGGCGCGAGCGAGAGCCCGGGATGGAGCGACAGCCCGGCTTCGCCGAGAAGGTCCCGGCAGCGGAACAGATCGGCCCGGTAGTAGACGTCCCGTCCGTCGGCCGAGCTGCGGCGGGCGATCACGATCCCGGCGTGTCGGAGCTCCGCCAAGTGGTAGGAGACCAGGTTCTGCGGCCTCCCGACCAGCTGCACGAGCTCGCCGACACGGCGATCGCTACGACCGAGCTCGACGACCAGCTGCCATCGCAGCGGATCGCTGAGCAACCCAAGAATCTCCGGCGGCTGCGTCGCTCCCACACCCTGGTGAGCTTCGATGGCGGACGGCACTCACGGAGTGTACATCAAGCAGAATCGATGTATCAAGTGGATTCGATGTTTAAGACTTGCGCTCGTAAGTCGAGTGCCGCTCCCGATAGCGCGACGTCGACATCGAGTTGACCGCCAGGGGACGGCCGCCTGGATTCGGCTGTTTCGTGCGGCGTCCAGCGAGCACCGCTCATGGGTCGAGCGCGGCGCGCAGCTGACGGATCCAGTCGATGGCCATGGCGCAGCCGTTCGGGAGATCGTCACCCGGCTCGCAGCGCCACGCCGTGACCATGGCCAGCATGAGAATCCAGCACTCGCGGACCAACGATTGATCGGCGCCGGCATAGTGCGCGCCGACCTCGATCGGCGGCCCGCTCGCGTTGATGGTCGCATGGGCGATGTCGAACTCGATGGGCCCGCGGCAGCACGTCTCGAGGTCGACGAACAGCAGCCCGCCCCTCGTCCTGAGCACGTTGCCCGGATGCGGCTCGCCGTGCAGCAGCTGCTCGGACGCACCTCGGTCGATGATCGCGCGCCTCATCGTTCTCAACGTCGTGCCGAGCAGCTCACGATCGGCGCCGGCGATCTCAGGGTTGTTGGTGGGGTCATCGACCAGGCACTGCGCCTCGTCGACTCGATCCATGAAGTGCGGCAGCCAGTCGCCGGTCAGATCCGCCTGCCGCATGCCGGTGTGCAACCGCTCGAGCGCGCTCGCGTACTCGTCCGGCGCGATGTCGTGCGGCGGCACGCGTTCGTAGTAGGTCCACAGCGTGACCGCGAAGTCGTCCTGCTCGTATACGCGCGGCTCGACCCGAGGATCGAGCATCGCCAGCGGGGCGCCGGTCTCGGCAAGGCGCCGAGCGACCTCGACCTCGAACTCGGCGCCTTTCTGCTGGGAGCGAGGCGCGACACGAGCGAGTACGTCACACGGCCGAAGATGCACCGCGAGCCGGTTCGAATCATTCAGCACGACCGCGTCATCGACGCGCAGACCGCATGCGGCGGCCACCGCCCGGCAAGCGGCCACCGCTCGCGGAAGCTCCGATGCGTCCACGGCCGGCACTTTAGGGAGCGGTCCGCGCCTCCCCCGATCGAGGAGCGCATGGCGGGATCCGCTTGACGAGCGGCAGACATGAGCCCGTTTCTGTCGCCCGCGTGTCTCGCCCGACCTGGTGCCCGTAGGTGGCGGTGGCCGGCTAGCAACTCCGCGAGCGCGGCGTAGTCGCGGGAGTTGCTGGGCGAAACCGATTCGATCGGTGTGTTCTCGGCATCGACGCCACCTGCGAGTCCTCTCCCCCATCGTCGGCGTGGGAAGGAACTCCCAACGACGACGGACTCCCTGAACTTCGCGCTGACCCTCGCGCTGCCGCCTGAGCACGACGGCGCGGTAACCCTGGCCGGAGCGGACACCTCTCGGACGCCGACGGCTTGGCAGGCGGCGGTTCGGTCAGCCGTTAGCCGAGGGTCTCTCCGATGCGGACGTGGTTGCCTGCTGGGTCGGTCAGCGTGAACTCGCGCATGCTCCACGGTTGGTCGGCGACCGGCGTCGCCGGTACGCCGGCTGCCGTCATCCGGGCGTGCCAGTCGTCCACGTTCTTCACGCTGAGGTAGCAGCCTGCGCCGTTGCGGGACGGGTCGATGTCAGCGACGTCCAGGTCGAACACGCTCTGCCCGTCGTAGTCCACGAATGCGAAGTCGCCAGGCTGACCGTCCGGGTCGGTGTAGACGCGGACGTTGAACCCGGCGCGCTCGTAGAAGGCGATCGCTTCGGGAAGCGTGGTGACGGGCAGAGTCGGTGTCGAGATCACGCCGAGCTGGCCGGCCAACCACTCGACGCAGTTGCGGCAGAGTTGAACGTCATCGCGTGACCGAAGTGAGACGACCTCGCGCTCCTCGCCGCAGCAGGCACACGCCACGGCTACGGCTCTTCGGGTTCACGCACGGGCAGGTCGTGGCAGCAGCATGCCGGATACTTGTCGCAGCGCGTAATGATCACGCCGTGGTCGACGAGGCAGCCACACTCGGCACAGGTGATCTCCATCAGCAGCGGTTGTAGCCGACGCGGAACAGAACTCGTCGCCAGAATGGCCAGCCGACCGGCGCCGGGGGCGTTCGGCGTTCGATCTCGAGCTTGCGGTGGGCCAGCACGCGGATGCACCGGAAGCACACTCCGACCTCGGGATGCTCGCCCAGTCGCAGCAGGCTCGCTCGCACGGTCCGGTCGCCGCAGCACCAACAGCCAGTCAGGCCGGTCGGCTCGCCAAAGTCACCGCTCACTGCTGTCATCGCCATGACGAGAGTGTCGCGCCCCTCATCGTCGGTCTGCGTCCCCGGATGTAGGCAGGATGGTGGACACGTCTCGCCAGGTGTCACGCCCGAGAGCGGCCGCGTCCGCGACGGTGACCGCCTGACCAGGCGTGCCCGCAGGCACGATGGTGGCGAGGTGCTCGGCGTCGCAGTAGAGGTTCGTGTGCCGGCAGAAGTCGTCGACGAGATGGGCGCACTCGCCACTGGGTAGCCACAAGCGGAGTGCGCCGCCGTCAGGTGGGACGCCATGGGTGAGCACCACGCGTAGCTCGGCACCACAGGCCGAACAGGTAGTGACGGCGGCGGCGTCCATGCCGAGCGCGGCAGGATGCCGATGGCGTCGAACGCGCACCACGTGTGCACGACACCGTCGGCGTGCTCGATGCGATGCGGCGTCTCCCGGGCGACGACACAGCCGTCGATCCGGCACGTGGGAACGACAGCTGTGTTTCTCACGTCGTTGTATTTCGGCCAGGAGGACGCCCTCGTCGCTCTTGACAAGAGTCCCAACACTGTTGGAATATTCCAACAGTGTTGGAACTCGGGCCTCGGGCGCGGCGGCGGCAGGCGACGATCGACGAGGTGCTCGCCGTGGCGCGAGACCTGGCCGGCGAGTACGGGCTCGCCTCCATCTCCATGCGGGAGATCGGGGCCCGGGTGGGACTGCATGCCTCCTCGCTGTACCAGTACTTCCCGTCCAAGGACGCCATCTACGACGCCCTCTTCGCGCAGGGTCACCGGGAGTTGCACGCGTGGATGGCCGAGCTCGACCGCCGCGGCAAGGCCCTCGACGTGTTCAAGCGGGGTTGCCGGCGCTTCATCGAGTTCTGCCTCGAAGACGCGATCCGCTACCAGCTCCTGTTCCAGCGGACGATCCCCGGCTTCGTCCCATCGGAGGCATCCATGGCGCTGGCGTGGGAGTCGTACCGGGACCTGGTCGCGGCCCTGGCCGATACCGGCGTGAACGACCAGGCCGACATCGACCTGTGGACCGCGATCCAGATGGGCCTCACCGACCAGCAGTGGGCGAACGACCCGGGCGGGCATCGCTTCGTCGACCACCTCGAGCCCGCCGTGGACATGTTTCTCGCCCACGTGAAGCGCACCAGAAAGAAGGCGCAGCCATGACCACCACCACCGCTGTCGACGTCGCGCTGACCGGCGACGTCCTCGCGTTGGTCGCGGACCGGGCCGCGGCGTCCGACGAGTCCGGCCACCTCGACCCTCGGGTCGTCGCGGCGCTGGCCGCCGCCGGCATCAACCGGCTGGTGCTGCCGGTCGAGCTCGGCGGCTTCGCCGCGTCCCCCCGGCGCACCGTGGAGGTCGTCGAGCAGCTCGCCGCCGTCGACGCCAGCACGGCGTGGGCGGCGGCGATCGGCTTCGGCACGAGTCTGTTCGCCGGGTACCTCCCGCCGGACGGTGCCGCCGAGGTGTTCGCCGATCCCGACCGGTCGAACGCGTCGATGTTCGCCCCGTTGGCGGAGGTCACCGACGCCCCCGACGGCACCCTGCGCCTCACCGGGCGCTGGCCATTCACGAGCAACTGCGAGCAGGCGGCCTGGATCGGCCTCGGCGCCCGCTTCCCCGGCGAACCCGTTCCCCGCCTGGTGTTCGCCCCGAGGTCGGAGGTGACGATCCACCCGACGTGGGACGTCGCCGGCCTGCGGGCCACCGCCAGCAACGACACCGCGGTCACCGACCTCGAAGTCCACCGCCGGCGCACCTGCTCGTTCGCCGACCGACCGTGGCCGGAGGGGCCCCTGTGGCGCCTGCCGCTGTTCGTCGCCCTCGCCCCGCCGCTCGCGGCCGTGTCCCTCGGCGCCGCCCGCGGCGCGCTCGACGAGGTCAACCGGCAGGCGATCAGCCGACGGGCCCAGATGCGGGGCTCGCTGCTCGACGACCACCTCGGCATGGGTGACCTCGGCGCCGGCGACGCCCTGCTGCGCGGGGCTCGCGCCGGGCTCCTCGAGGTCATCGACGAATGCTGGGACCGGGCCCACGCCGGTACGCCGATCGACCGGGCGCTCCAGGCCCGCGCCTTCCTCGCCGCGCAACACGGCAGCGACGTCGCCGTCGACGTCTGCGCCACCGCCCATCGCCTCGGCGGCGGCGCGGCCGCCTACCGCACCAGCCCGTTGCTGCGAGCGCTCCGTGACGTCGAAACGGCGCGCCAACACGCGATGTTCAACCGCGGCCTGCGCTCCCACCTCGCTCGCACCCTCGCCGGTAGCGACGAAGCCCACCCGCCCTTCGTCATCTGATCCGCCCACACGCCCTGCCCGCCGGGCCGCACAGGACCTCGCCGTCCGCCATCGCGATCGGGTGTCGGCGCTGATCCTGACTCGCGACCAATCGGCGTTCCGTGCACGACCTTCGGGCACCGAACCGTGTCCCAGAACGTGCGTCGCCGACCGGCGGTGCGAACTGCCCTCCAACGCCGGGTTGGCGACATCGCGGTAGCCCTTGTAGCGGATCGAACGAGGGCGAGACCCATGCCGACGAAAGCGACGTCTCGGATGATGCCTGCCGCGCTGAGTTGGATCGCGGCACCGAGTCCGAGCGTGAGGGCGACGAGAGTTACGCCGACGGCGAGCGCGATCCCCGTCCAGCGAGGCAGGACGGCGGCCTTGAACGTCGCGACGGCAAAGGCGATGCCGGCTCCAACCATGGCGATGCCGTGCACGGTCATCGCTGAGTCCAGGTCGTGCGTGAGCGCCTCGAAGTCGGGCGTATTGTTGTGGAGCGCGTACACGACGGTGCCAGTGAAGTACACGAAGGCGCGGTGGAGATGACCCGCACCAAGGGGCGCGTTGGGCGCGGCTCGTACCGTCATGGGCGCCCTGCCCCGGTGAGGCTTCGGCCCGAGCCTTGATCCCTCGCAGCATCCGGCGTTCATCGCGAAGTCGCCGAACTCCATGAGGACGAGGTTGACGGTTGCCAGTCGCGGCGTGTTCCAGCGGTAGTCCTGCTTCATCCTCGTCACGAGCCGCGTCCGGCCCAACTGCGGAGTGAGGCGCCAACTCCACGTCCTGTCGGGTGGCTCGTTCTCGCGGGGCCGGTGAACCACAGCCTCCACTCGCCGGTGGCGTACGAGTCCACCGTGTAGGCGAGGGCGAGACCGTGGGACTCGTGGAACCGTCGCCGCGTGTTCGACCAGCGCGATCAGTTCACGCGTGCCCGAGACCTCGTCAGCGAGCGCGACGCCATCGCGGGTCGCAGAGATCGCGGGGCCCTCACGCGGTGCGGACCGACCGCCAACCGTCTCGCTCGGAGGCGGCGGGCAGCTTGTGCACACCGAGGACGTACAGCTCGTCGTCGCGGATCTCGTCGATGCGCGACGCCAGGGCGTCGAGGTCGTCGTGCACCTCGAGCTGACGGCCGGTCAGCTCGTCGTACCGGCCCAGGGCGAGGGCGACGATGACGGCCACGGCGCGCCCCGGCTCGGCCCCGCGGCCCGAGGCGATCTCGTTGCGGACCCAGGCGAAGACGCGTTCTTCGTGGGAGTCGGGGACGGAGCGGTCGGCCAGCGCGCCCTCGGACATCCCCAGCGGGAGCAGCCCGGGGTGGACGCTGAAGACGCTGATCCCGTGGCGCAGCGTCTCCCTGGCCAGGTTCTCGCTGAACTTCGTGACCGCCGCCTTCGACACCGAGTAGGCCGTCATGAGCGGCCACCGGAACACGCCGGCCTGGCTGCTCAGGTTGATGATCCGCCCTCGCCGGCGATGGATCATCTCGGGGAGGACGAGCTGGGTAGGAAGCAGGGTGCCTCGCAGGTTGACGTCCATCGTCCGCCACCAGGCCTCGAGATCGTTCTCCGAGAAGGGTCCAACCGGGCCCATGACGCCGGCGTTGTTGACGAGCATGTCGACCGGTCCGAGGTCGTCTCGGAGCATGCGGATGGCGGACTCGAGCGCCGGTGCGTCGGTCACGTCGGCGACGGCCGAGGCGGCGATGCCGCCGGCCGACTCGATGGCGGTGACGGTCTCCTCGAGGTCGGTCGCCGAGCGGGCGATCAGCCCGACGGCGATCCCCTTGTCGGCGAGGGCCGACGCGACCAGCCGCCCGATCCCCCGCCCGCCCCCGGTGATGAGGGCCACCTGCGGTGCCGTCCGCAGCACGGTCGTAGACATGTGAGGTCCTTTCCGTGGAACTCGTGGGACCGGGTTCAGGCCCGGGGGTCGGCCGGGGCGGCCGGCTCGGTGGCCGGGCGACGCTTCGCCAGCGCCGAGATCCACTCAGAGACGGGCTTGCCTCGGAGGTAGGCGGAGCCGAACGGGCGGTGGTGGTGGTGGTGCGTGTTGGTGGGCATGACCCGACACTGCGGCACCGGCGCCGAGCCGGCTTGAGCATCGTGTGCTCATTCCGGCGACACCGACGCCGCCGATACGCCCTGAGCAACGCAGCGATGCCCGCATTACCGTGACCCGGTGGCCGGCGGCGCGGGCGCGACGATCCCTTCGTCGGGATCGGACGTACATCGCAACATGGCGCGGAAAGACTCGAACGGCGGGGCCGGCGACGCCGCGGCCTCGGCAGGCTCGGTCCGGCCGCGTTGGCCGTTCGTCGCCCGTCACGGGGAGCTCGAAGGGATGCTCGGGGCCCTCCGCGATCCGGCGGTCACCGGCGTCGTGCTGCACGGAGCGGCGGGCGTCGGCAAGACCCGTCTCGCCGAGGAGTTCCTGACGGCGGCAGCCGCTGGCGGGTGGTGGTGCGTCCGCGCCGTCGCCAGCGCCCGCACCCGCGACGTGCCGCTCGGCGCCATCGCTCACCTGCTCCCGCCGCGCATCCTCCTCGAGGGCAGCGACTCCGTCACGCTGTTCCCGAAGGTGGCAGCCACCGTGAAGGCCCGGGGCCAGGGCCGCCGCGTCGTCGTCCTCGTCGACGACCTGCACCTGGTCGATTCGATCACGGCGACGCTGCTCGGCCAGCTGGTCGACGCCGGGCTGAACTTCCTGGTCGGCACCGTGCGCACCGGCGACCAGGTGGCGAGCACGGTGGCCGGGCTCTGGCGGAACGACCGCGTGCTGCGGATCGACCTCGACGACTTCTCGCGCGAGGTCGTCGACAGCCTCCTGCACCTGGCGCTCCGAGGCCCGGTGGCGGCCGATGCCACCGAGGCGGTGTGGGCCGCCAGCCAGGGCAACGCGCTCTTCACCCGGGAGCTGGTGCTGGGCGCGATCGAGCGTGGGCGCCTCGTGCTCGAACGAGGTGTGTGGCGACTCGACGGCCCGCTCACCGCGTCGTCCCGACTGGCCGACATCATCGCAGCTCGGGTCGAAGGGCTCGACCGGTCGTCACAAGCCGCGCTCGACCGGGTCGCGCTCTGGGATGCCGTCGGCCTGACCGAGCTCGAGGCGGCGACAGACGCCGCCGCCATCGAGGCATTGGAACGCTCCGGCCTGGTGCGCGTGGTCACCGAGGGGCGCCGGCAACAGGTGACCCTTACCCACCCGCTGTACGGCGAGATCCTGCGCGAGGCGATGGCCTCCACGACCCGTCGACGGCTCCTGCTCGAACGCGTCCGCTGGATCGAGGACCACGGCGCTCGCCGACGGGAGGACATCGTCACCATCGCGCTCGCCCGTCTCGATGCCACGGGCTCGGCGGACCCCGCGCTCCTCACCTCGGCCGCGTGGTTGGCGCGGTTCAACCACGATCACCTGCAGGTCGAGCGCTTGGCCCGGGCGGCGGTCACCGATGGCGTAACTCCGGAGGCGGGCCTGCTCCTCGGCGAGGCCCTGCACGAGCTCGCCCGCTACGACGAGGCGGGCGACGTGCTCACGGCGGCCCTGGCCGGCGCCGACTGCAACGACGTCGGGTTGTACGCCCCACTGGTGGAGATGCAGGTCCGCAACCTGATGTGGGGCCTCCAGCGGGCCGAGGAGGCGGCGGCGACGCTGGTCGCGTTCCGCGAGCGCACGTCCGACGCCGCGACCCGCGAGGAGCTGGACGCCGAGGAAGCGATGCTCCTGTCGTACACCGGCCGACCCCTCGATGCCCTCGCCGTGTTCGAAGGCCTCGGCGAGATCGGCGGCCTCCGCGCCCGCGTTATCGCCGCCATCGCCGCCCAGCCGGCCCTCATCGCGATCGGGCAGTTCGAGCGGGCGGTCGAGCTGGGCCGCCAGGCCTACGAGGACCACCGGCGCTTGGGTGATCACGTCGCCCTGGCCGGGCCGGGCGTCCACGTGATCTTCCGCATCCAAGCGCTGTCGGCGGCCGGCCAGCTCGAGGCATCGTCATCGCTGGCGATGCGCGCCTACGAGCGGCTGCCGCGCGACGCGGCGCCCAACGCCGGCGTCTGGTTCGTTGCGTCGCTCGGCCGCAACGCCATGCTCACCGGACAGCTGGAGACCGCCCGCCTGTGGCTCGCCGAGGCGGTGGCCCGATGCCAGAGCCGCGACGGCGGCCCCCGGCGGGTGGTCCTGTCGTTGCTGGCCGCGACGGCGGCGTGGACGGGCGACCGGGCCGGGGCGGCGGCCGCCGCTGCCGAGGTCGAGGCGCTCCCGGCCTTCGCCTACCTGCCGGGCGAGCAGCTGGTCGGGCCGGCGTGGGCCGCGTCGGTCAACGGCGACACCCGGCGGGCCGTCGACATCCTGACCGCCGGCGCCGAGCAGGCCGGACGGACCGGCCACTGGTTCATGGAGGCGTGGCTGCTGCACGACGCCTGCCGCCTCGGTCGACACGACGTCGCCGATCGCCTGGTCGATCTGGCCGCTCGGTGCGACGGCGAGCTGGTCGCCGCCTGGGCCGCCCACGCGGTCGCCGTGGCGGCGGATCAACCGGACGGCCTGCTCGCCGCCGTCGACCGCTTCGAGGCCATCGGCGCGCTGCTGTTCGCCGCCGAAGCGGCGACGAGCGCCGCCCACGCCCTGCAACGAAAGGGTCGGCAGCGGGCCAGCGCCGCCGCCCTGGCCCGGGCCGCCGGATTGGCCGAGCGATGCGACTCGCCGCGCACGCCGGGCCTGCTGACGGCCCGATCGGTGGTACCGCTCACGGCGCGGGAGCGGGAGATCTGCGTGCTCGCCGCCGAGGGCGTCACGAGCCCGGAGATCGCCCGCCGGCTGTACCTGTCGGTCAGGACGGTGAACAACCACTTGCAGCGCGCCTACATCAAGCTCGGTGTCTCGACCCGCGCTGCGCTGGCCGACGCCGTGGCGTCTGTGACCGGCGCGTCAAACGCTGACTGACGCCGCGCCCTCGGCCTCGCCGGCCTGCATCATCGCCTCTGCCGTCAGCCGGTAGGCCAGGCGCCACGCCTCGGCCGTCGCCTCGGTCCACGTCGCGCCGAGCGCTGCGGCCAGGGCCTCGAAGAGCGCCGCACCGACGAGCTCGTAGTGCACCGGCCTGACCCCGTAGTGGACGTGCTGGCGGCCGAGCCGGGAGGCACGCTCCAGGAAGGCGTCGTGGTGCCGGATGGCGCGCACGATCGTCTCGAGCTCGGCCGCGAACTTCTGCCGCTGGGCCGCCGGGTCGCCGGTGAACAGCTCGGCCGTCTCCGGGGCGAGGCGGTCGAGGCGGGCGTACACGTCGGCCGCCAGGTCGTCGAGCGCCGGCGCCAGCACCGCCATCGTCGCCTCGACCGCCTCGATCTGCTCCGGTGTCATCACCGTCATGAAACACCAGCGACCGGCCCGTTGGCCACGTCCGATCCTGAGCACGCGACGGCGTGTCCGGCTTCGCAATGAGCATCCGTTGCTCACGACCGCCGCGCCCGTTCGCGGTCCACTGCGCTCCTGCACTCCACAACGACACCAGGAGACACCATGAACAACCGCATCGACTTCTTCGGCGACTTGACCTCAGACGGCCCCATGCTCCAGTGGACAGCCCGCAACGTCGGGCACGAGGCCCTGGCCGCCGGCAGCACCCACGACTACCTCCTGCTCTTCGACGCGCACCAGATGATGGTGACCGAGGAGAAGATCACGCGGCAGGGCGACCTCCCTCCCGGCGACATCTACGAGGGCTTCGCGTACATCGAGCAGCCCGACGGCGAGTACGGCGGCTACCTGACCCTCGACCAGGACGGTGACGTCGCCACCATCGGCGCCCGCCAGCGGGAGTTCCGGATCCGCGTCGCCAGCGGCGTGGTCACGGTCGAGTGACGCAGGCCGCGCCATCCATGCACCTGGGCAGCGACGTCGCCGTCCAGCCTGCCGACGCGACCACCACCGCCGCCACGGTGGGCGGAGCGGCTCGCCGCTTCGTCCGCCTTCTCGAGCACGCCGCGTCTAGTCAACTGCAGCTGCGCGCCCGCGAGCTGGGTGGGCGCGTGAATGGCCCCCGATGTCGTCGCGCTTGCGCAGCTCGGCCTTGGCGTCCGAAGGCTCGGACATCGGAACTCGACGTCTCCGAGTTCGTCGTCGAGCCTGGCGTTTCTGGCGCATGTGCGATGGGCCCCGAGCCGTCGATAGGTGTGAGCTCTCACGCGGTATTGGGCGGCGCCGACGGACGTATCGCCGATCTCAACCGAAGTTGAACAACGCCGGTTGTCGTTCAAAGCAAACTGGCAAGGCCCGTTCACCCAAGAGCCTTCTGTCGAGGATCTGTGGTCGGCAGCGTCGAGTCTCGTCCAGTTCGGGTCGGCCTCGCGGGTCAGTGTCGGCCGATGAAGTCCATCACGCCGGCGTTGAACTCCGCGGGATGGCTGTTGAACATGTTGTGGCTGGCGCCCGCGATGTTCAGGCGGCTGACGTCCGGCAGGAGCTTCTCCAGCCTGTCGGTGACCGCGGTCAGCGGAGCGGGGGTTTCAGCTCCTGAGACGAGCAGCGTCGGGACGCGGATGCTCCTGGCATCGTCCTCGCCGAACTGGGGGAAGCCGGCCCGTAGTTGTGCCTTGAACGGGCCGACGTTGCCGACGAACGTCTGGAACGTCTCCTCGGGGATCGCCGCGACACGGTCCTTGCCGGCGACGGCCGTCATGAAGACCCGTAATCCGTGTTCATCGTCGCCACGGTCGAACGCCTTCATGGCCGGGCCGACTCCCCTCGCGCCGAATTTGATGAAGCCGATCCCGGCCCGCGGGTTGCGAGCCAGCAGCCTGAGCACTTGGCGTGGCGTGGGCGGGATGTTGACGCCCAGCAAAGGAAACGCCGGCGGCTCGAGCAGGACCAGCGAGCGCAGGAGCTCGGGATAGCGGTGGGCCAGAAGCAGGCCACCGAAGGCGCCCGGAGATGAGTGGCCCACCAGGTGGACGGGCGCCACGTCGAGCGCCTTGATGAACGACGCCAGATCCTCGACGAACGTGTCCAGCGTTATGTCCTCGTCCGGGTCGAGCTTCCGGTTGGGCCAGGCGCCGCGGCAGCTCAGGGCTATGGTCCGGAAGCTGGCTGCGAAGACCGGCATCTGGAGGTCCCACTCCCGGTAGTCGCCGACGCCGCCGTGGACGAGAACCACCGGCTGCCCCCGGCCCTGTTCGACGTAGGCGACGTCGGTCCCGTTGATCGTTGCTGTTTCGGCCATGGTGCGCTCCTTGTCGTTCCCTCAGTTCGCCACCGCGCACAGCGCCACGCACGGCAGCTCGTAGCCGCCGCTGTCGACCGCAAAGCGGCGAAGCGCGTCCTCGACGTCGCCCCGGACCGCGGCGCGGTCATGATCCCCCAACCCCTGGAGCGCCAGCCCGACCGGGCCGGCGGTGTCGCCGATCAGGCCCAGGTAGTCGTCGGCGTCGGCGATTGCGAACCTGCCGTGGGCCTCCTCGACCCGCGTCTCGGTGAATCCCGCGTCGCGTAGGAGGTCCTCGACGCGCTCGGCACTCGCCATGCTGAACGGGCCCCGGGGCGGGCGGCGGAGGAGGGGGCGGGATGTGGCCGCGCTGGCCGAGGCTGATGCCGGCGATCGCGATCCACGGGTTGCGCTCCATCGCTGCCCAGACCGCCAGCGCCACCCGGCCGGCCGGGCGCAGCACTCGCCGCGTCTCGGCGAACGCCGCCGCGGGATCTGGCATCAGCATGTAGCCGAACCGGCAGAGCACACCGTCGACCGAGTCGTCGTCGAGCGGGATGTGCTCGGCGTTGATCACTCGGTAGTCGACGTTCCCGAGGCCGAGCTCGGCACCGCGGCGGCGGGCGGCGTCGAGCATCGCCGGCGAGAGGTCGCTGGTGATCAATCGGCCGCTCCCACCGATGATCTCGGCCGCCTCGAAGCCGGTGTCGCCGACCCCGGCCGCAAGCTCGAGGACCGTATCTCCCTGCTGTGGATCGAGCTCGCGCAGCATCCATTGGCGGACCGGCGCCGCAACCTCCTCGATCTCGGCCCGCCGCTTCTCCCAGGTAGGCGCGATCTTGTCGGCGATCTCGACGTGGACCTGGTAATCCCGCTCGCGCTGGTCTTCGATCGTCTCGTTGGCCATCCCGTCCTCCCTGCTCGGCCCACGGCTCAGCGGATCGCCGAGCGCCCTGAGACGAACCCTAAGGCCGGGCGGGCGGCCGCCCAATCGGGAGTTCTCCCCATGCGACGAGGCCGTGCTCCATCGCGAACAGGGTCGCCGCGGCACGGGTCGACACGCCGATCTTGCCGTACGCGTTCTGGACGTGGCGGTCGGCGGTCTTGACCGAGAGCCCGAGCTCGTGGGCGACCTGCCTCGTCTGAAGGCCGCGGGCGAGCATCGCGACCACCTCAGCCTCTCGCTCGGTCAGCCCCGCCGGGCGCTCCACGCGCGGCGCCCGCTGCCCGGCCGCCTCGATCACCGCGATGACCGCGTCCGGGTCGAGGCGGCCCGCGTTTGCCTCCGCGGTGAGCGCCTCCGCCGCTCGCTCCGGCCCGGGTGCTGGGCGGTGCGGGCGCGGCTCGCACATCGCGCGAAAGACGTCGGCGGCGGCGAGCAGGCGCGCCGGCATCGTCAGGTCGGCACCAGGCGAGCCGCGGTGGTAGCCGCTTCGGTCGAGCCGCTCGTGGTGGGCAGCGGCGACCGGGGCGAGCGCCGCCAGGAACGGCGAACGCGAGAGGCAGCGTTCGGTGTGGTACGGGTGCAGTCGCACCTGCTCCAACTCGTCGGCGCTCAGGGGCCCCGGTTTCTGCCAGACCCGCGCGTGGACCGCCACCCTGCCGAGGTCGTGGACGAGGCCGGCACGCCCGATCGCCGTCACGCCCGCGGCGTCGATCCGGCAGCGCCCGGCGGCCTCGGATGCAAGCTCGGCGACACCCGTCGAATGACCGGCGAAATACGGCGAGATCAGGTCGGCGAAACGGCCCATCGCGGCGAGCCCGCGGTCGAGCGCATCGCCCTCGAGCATCAGCGGCGGCGAGGGCTCGACGTCTAGAGCCTCGTCCGATGCGGAGCCGCCGTCGTCGAGTGCGAGGATCGCGGCGCTGCCCTCCACAAGGCAGGCCGCCACCTCGGGGTCGAAGGCGTGGCCGGCGCGCTCGCGGACGATGCCCACCGCATGGTCGATGCCCCCGAGGTGGCGCTGGAGGGCGGCGTCGGTGGCCACATGGACGATCCGCATTGGCAGCGGGATCTCCTCGTGCTTGCCTCGACCCAGCGGGCCGTGGCCGTCCCAGCGGTCGGTCAGGAAGGAGAGCAGGCCCGGGACCGCGGTGGGAGCGCCGGTCTGCTCGGCGAGCATCCCGGCAACCTCGCAGGAGGCGGTGAGCGCCGGGCGCGTCTGTCGCGCCATCCGCGGCAACCGTCGGGCGGTCTGGGTGGCGCGTGCGAGCCCGGTGGCATCCTCGTCGGGCAGCGAAAGCAGGAGCCCGATGAGGACCTCGCGCACCGAGCCGTACATGAGGGGGTTGAAGTTCTCGGTCATCGAGCCGCCGAAGACCTCAGCGGCCACGTGGGCCTCCGCGGTGCAGCCAACGTGTGAGAGCAGCGAGGTGTAATACGTCTGTGCGGCGGTCTCGCGGTCGACTCGGAGCCGCTCGGCGAGCCGCATCGCAATCAGGGTCTCGTGCAGCCCGTGCTCGAACGGGAAGCCCATCCCGAGGTCGGTCGCCAGGCAGAGCGCGCCGATCAACTCGGCGGTACGGACGCGCTCGGCATCGGGGGACTCGCCTAGCACGCGCCACAGTGTCTCAGCCCCCGAACCCTCTCTGCAGAGAAGCCCCACCGGGTGCTGGCCCGATCGCCGGACCACCCCAAGGTGTTGACGGCACCCGCGATGGCCTCGCGGGGATGACCGAAGACGAACACGGCCGACCTGTCGCGGCCAGCCGGAGCCGCCGCCGCGAGGCCGGCGGGGGTCAGCACGCCGACGGCCAGCGCGACAACAGCGGACGCGACACGCGGGACGCGACACGCCGGACGTGGCGGGTCATGGCCGGGCCTCGTAGAGGTTGTTGAACGGGTTGTCGAGCGGCACCCGGCGCACGCTGACGAAGCCCGCGTCGGCGCCTAGCTGGGCCAGTGTGGGCTCGGGTAGCCCGCACGTACCCAGGGCGGCCCCGCCGCCGGCCAGCGAGGTGGTCATGCAGTACAGGATGCTGGCGCCGTAGAAGAACGACGCCAGTGGCCCGACGTTCTCCTCGGGGCGGTCCGAGCAGTTGATGTCGAGGCAGACGTAAATGCCGCTCGGTCGGAGGCTGGCCCGGATGGCGCGCAGCAGGCCGAGCGGGTCTACGGCGTCGTGGACGACGTCGAAGGTGAACACCACGTCGTAGGTTCCGGGCAGCCCGGCGGCCGCGTCGCGGTGCTCGAAGCGGACCCGCTCGGCGACGCCGGCATCGGCGGCGTGTGTGGCCGCCCGCTCAATGGTCGGGGCAAAGGCGTCGAAGCCGACGAAGCGCGACCTCGGGAATTGCTCTGCCAGCCGGATCAGCGCCCGACCACGACCGCAGCCGACGTCGGCGACGTCGGCGCCAGCCTCGAGGAGGGCGAGTACGTCGGGCATGGCCGGCAACCAGACCGGTACGAGGAGGTTCTCGAACCAGCCAGCGGTGAAGCGCTCCATGCCATCCCACATGTCCTCGTGGTAGGCGGACTGGGTCACGCCCTCGCCGGTGCGGAAGGCGTCCAGGAGTAGGTCGTAGACGCTGACCATGCCATGCAGCATCTGGTGGACCCCGCCGAAGAACATCGGGCCGGCCTCATCGGCCAGCACCGGGGCGTTCTCGGGCGGCAGCGTGTAGGCGCCGGTCGCGGAGTCGTACTCGAGGTAGCCGGGGGCGGCCATTCCGGCCAACCACTCGCGGGCGTAGCGGGGATGGATGCCCGTCCGGGTCGCCAACTCGTCGGGGGTGGCCGGACCGGCTTCATGCAGGTTCTCCCAGAGTCCGAGACGGTCGCCGAGGCTGGCCAGCACGGTGGTAGTCAGCCCGCTGGTGTCGCCCAGCACCTGGCCCAGGAACGCTTCGGTGCGGGTGATGTCGATCGTGGTCATATCTGTTCCTTTCGATGCGGGGGCGCGCGCGGCCAGCGCGGCGGCGCGCCGGGTCGTTGCCAGAGGAGTTGGAGGACGGGGATGGGCCTACTCCGGTTGGGCCATCGCCAGCGCCTGCTCGCGGGTGATGTCCATGCTGTGGACGTCGCGGGCGTGGCTTTGCGCGTTCGCAACCAGCTCGTCGTCGGTGCTGCCCCGCACCACGACGCCGCAGTCGCAGCGGATGATCTTGACCATGCGGCTCACCTCCTTCCAGTGCGACACTACGAAGCGCCGGCTTCGGGCCGTTTGGGCAGGTGTTGGAGGAAGTTTGGCGTCATGGGCACACGGCTCTACCTCACGGGACGCATCCGCATCGAGGGACCGACCGCGCTCGTCGACGAGTCCGCGCTGGCCGGCCGCCAAGGCCGCTTGGCGTTCGCCATGCTCGCCTGCGAACGCGCCCACCCGCTCTCGCGCGACATGCTCGCCGACCAGCTGTGGCCCGGACAGCTGCCGTCCAAGTGGGAGCGAGCCCTCAGCGCCATCATCTCCAAGCTGCGGTCGGCGCTTGCGACCACCGGCCTGGGTGGCGAGGTCATCCACAACGCATTCAGCTGCTACCAGCTACAGCTGCCGGCCGACGCCTGGGTCGACGTCGAGGAGGCCGAAGCCGCCCTGCACCAAGCCGAGACCGCGATCGGCGTCGGGGACATGAGAGCCGCCTTCGGGCCCGCTCACGTCGCCCTCTACATCTCCGAGCGTCCGTTCCTCCCCGGCGAGGACGCCGAGTGGGCCACGGCCCGTCAAGGTCAGTGGCGGGCCATGCGGGTCCGCGCCTTGGACGTGACTGCCGCAGTGTGCGCCGCCAACAACGAGATGGACGTCGCCCTGCGGCACGCCGAGCAAGCCGTCACCATCGAGCCGCTTCGCGAGGCGGGCTGGCGACACCTGATGTCGCTCCACGCCGACAACGGCGACCGGGCCAGCGCGTTGCGGGTCTTCGAGCGATGCCGAAAGACGCTTGCCGAGGAACTCGGCATCCACCCCTCGCCCGAGACCCAGGCCCGCTACGCAGATCTGCTGGGGTAAGCGGACTCATCGCGGCACCGTTCCTAGCCGCGTGGCCCTTGGTAGGGCCGAACCGAGACGCCTGGCGGTGGTCGCGTGGCGGTCTGCCTGCCGCTTGACGGCACGGTTGGATTGCCGGCCCGGTGTGCGGTTCTGAGCGCCATCAGGGGTCCATGGACCCTCATCAAATCGCCCGGCAGTACCACTGGCTCGCCGGGCGCTGATCGCGCTGCGCTTCAAGAACTGTCGTTGGCACCAGCGGCCCCCGCGCCGCCCCATGACGCCGGATCCGCGGTGATCACTCGAGCGAATAGAGATGGATCAGTCCGGCGTCAGTTCGGCGGAAGCCGCATGCATCGAAGTAGAAGGGCGCCAGGTCGGGCTCGAAGTCCACGTGGAGCCACTCGCATCCCGCCGCCTTCGCATGACGAGCGGCTCGCCGGACCACTTCCGTGCCGACACCCCGGTGTTGCCAGTCGCCGCGTGTCTTGGTGTCGATCAGGAACGCGTGGTCCGCGCCGTCCCAAGCGACATTCACGAATCCGACGAGCAGGCCGTCAGTGGTACGTGCTGTCACCCAGCCGAGACTGTGCGGCCCGACCTGGTCCCACCAGCCTGCTTCCGATCGCCCGCCGTGGGAGTCGACCAGCTCGACCATCTCCTCGTCGGTGATGGGGTCTCGCCACGAGTAGACGAGGTCGTCGCCCATGCGCTCCAGCCTCGCATTCGTGTGGCCTGGTGGGCGTCGCCGAACGCAGGCCGTGGGGCTGACCGTCGACCGCACGTCATCCACTCCACCTACAGGCCGATCTCCATAACGGAGGGGACGTCGCCGCGCCGACCTCAGCTGCTGGGGTAGAGGGAGCTGCCGCGCCGTGGCGCGGCACCTGCAACACTGCGGAAGTCGTGGCCAATCGAGCTAGGAGGAGACCCCATGCACGCGGTTGTGATCACAGTCGGCATCGAGCCCGGGAAGGCCGACGAGGCGACGGCCATCCTGCACAACCAGGTCGTGCCCGACGTAAAGGCGACCCCCGGGTTCGTCAGCGGCACCTGGGCCCGGTCGGAGGACGGGACCAACGGGCACAGCCTCGTCCTCTTCGAGAACGAGGAGACGGCGAAGGCGGCCCTGGCCCAAGCGAAGCAGGGTCCGCCAGCCGGCGCCCCCGTGAAGATCCTCTACGCCGAGGTCTACGAGGTCCTCGCCCAGGCCTGACCACACGGCCATCGCCGAAGCTGAGTTCCTAACCGTCGTCAAGGACCTCAGGCGACTTTCAAGGTAGGTTCCGCAGGGCGGGCCGGACGCCAGAGCGACTCCGGTCCACTGCTGGCGCGGCCGGATCGGTACCCGTACCGTCTCGTCCGGCTCATCCAGGGATCTACAGCCGCGGGCGGAAGTGTCCTAGTCACGCGCGACGAGTTGCTGGCTCGCGTCCGTCCCGCATCGCCGGCAAGGCGCGGCCCCTTCAAGCTCGTGTTCGGGCACGCAGGTCGGGGCCGGCACGTCTGCCGACCAGAGTGAGCATGCTCGTCGCTCAGCTCGACTCGTCGGGTTCGTGGGCGCGAAGGATGCAGAACTCGTTCCCTTCGGGGTCGGCCATGACGACCCAGCTCTGATCGCCTTGGCCGATGTCGACACGCGTGGCGCCGAGGGCTTCGAAGCGAGCGACCTCGGCGGCTTGGTCCTCGGGGCGGAGATCCAGGTGCAGGCGGTTCTTGACCGTCTTGGCTTCAGGAACCCTGAGGAACACGATCTCGATCTGGCCGGACCCTTTCGGCGGCTCGAGGGCGACGTCATCTCCCTCGTCCCACACGTGCCAGCCGAGGGCCGCGCCCCACCAGTGCCCGAGGGTGCGGGGGTCGCGGGCGTCGACTGCGATGCACTGCACTCGGATGCTCATGACGCCAGCCTTGCTCGCCGTGACCTCCGACGGGCGGGGCCTCTCTGAAGGCTCGCGACCTCGCCCCAACGCCGGGTCAGCGCCGTGGTACGAATCCCAACTGCGTGTCCGCCAGCGTCGACGTCACACTTCTCCCATGACCGTCTCCCTGCATCACATCGTCGTCGACGCCCACGACTTGCCCGGGTTGGCTCGTTTCTGGAGTGAGGTCCTCGGTTGGGAGATCCTCTCTGAACGCGACCGAGAGGTCGTCATCGGCACCGACGTGGACGCCTCGGTCGGGATATGCCTGATGCCCGCAGGCGACGACAAGTCGGTGAAGAACCGTGTCCACCTCGACCTCAACCCGGGTGCCGACGCGGGGCCCGATGACCGAGAGGCAGAGATCAGGCGCATCCTGGCGCTGGGTGCCCGGCGTGTGGACATTGGGCAGACCGGCGACGAGTCCTGGACCGTGCTGGCCGATCCGGAGGGAAACGAGTTCTGCATTGTCCGACCGAAGCGGACGCTGATCGGCTGAGCCGGACCGATACCCACGGGCCGCGAGGGTCACCCTTGGCGCAACGGAAAGGTCCTCAAGGCGGTCGCCTTACCAGAACGCCAACACCGTCCCAGAACATTCAATGTGTGAGGACCTCCTCGGCTCATGCGCGGACAACCATTTGGTTCGCCAGGTATCCGTGCACGAGTGAGGAGGTCCCTGATGGCGATGGTATGTGGGTTGGATCTGCATCGGCGGCAGATCACGTTCGATGCGCTCGAGGTCGGCTCGGGGCGACCGCGGCGAGCATGGCACGTCCGCACGCCACGCCGACCCGAGAACGACCACGATCTACGACCGCCGGCGCGACAACTTCGACCGACACGCCGCCTACGTCGTGGTCGCCTCCGTCGCGGGCGGCTGATGACCCTCCAGAGTCCTCGAGCGGCACCTTCGGGACGGCGGGCCCAGAACCCAACCGTTGGTTACGCGGCGGGAGGCTCTCGGCCACAAGGTCAGCTGGATTCGTACACAGCTAAGAAGAAGCGCGTCGCGCGTGCGGACTCGTTGGCGTATCGGTGGCCGGCATCGGCACCGAACGCGGCTGACTGCCCGCGTCGCAACACGGCAGCGTCGCCCCCCGCGACCCCGATCGTCAGGAAACCAGCTGTGACGGTGAGAGCTTCTCGGGAGCCCGGCCGGTGAGCCTCCGAACGTCGCTCTTCACCGGGCTGCAGCGTCCAGTCCC
>WNGB01002736.1_pt1 | contig 34936 bp, 41 predicted proteins | sample 5400681 | NCBI WGS metagenome assembly WNGB01 (sample SAMN13153367, study PRJNA577476) | soil metagenome | isolation source: 115 cm soil or saprolite under grassland replicate 2 | place: USA:California | collected 2016-06-15
CAGCCCTTTCACTCCCAGGATCGTGATTACCCGCTTCAGATTGTAGACTAGAACTGTTAAACTCATCTCCGCTGCTACCTTCTTTCGTGTACGCAGCAGAAAGTATCCCTGATCCATGCTGCGTTTGATTGTGCCAAAGACGTGTTCAATCAGTTCTTTGCGCTGTTTCAGTAGCGCTGGGTTTGCTTGCACCCGCTCAGCCATCGCCTCTAGCACGTGTTCGTCAGCCCACCGCGTGATCCGCCGCCCGCCTTTATTTTCAGTACACTGCGGCTTGAGCGGACAGCTTCCACAGGCACTGGTGGCGTAATAGCGAGTCGCCCGCCCTTTTTCCTCGCTCTCAAAGCGGAAGGTCAGTTCCGCCCCTTGTGGGCACCAATAGCTATCGCGGTGTTTGTCATAGCCAAAGTCATCTTTGGTGAACAAGCCTTTGTGCTGATTACGAGAGGTGTGCGGCTTGCTGATATAGGCATGAATAGCGGCTGCGTCGCACTGTTTGACCTGCTCCCCGTTATAGAAGCCTTTGTCCGCTACTGCGTCGACTTCTTCCACGCCCAGCACCTCTTTTGCCGCCTTTGCCATCGGGGCCAGTTGCTCCTGGTCAGTCACGTCAGAGATTTGACTTTCACCACTGGCGACGAGTCGCTGCTGGACTTCCTGGTAGTGCTGTTTGCGCTCGCGGAACTGTGCAATACGCTCCTGCAACACAGCCGCTGTCAGATCTGGGCGAGTTGGTGCCTGGCCATCGGCAGTATCAAGCGCTTGGAGGTACTCGGCGATCTTCTCATCAATATGCTCAAGTGCTTTGGCTAGCTTCTCAGCGGTGAAATTGCGCTTGCGATTGTTGACCGCTTTGAACTTGCTGCCATCGATCGCCAGCAGTTCACCACCGAACAGATCTAATGCTTTACACAGGAGGGTAAATTCACGACAGACTTTTTGGATGGGCAGCAGATTATCCTTACGGAAATCTGCGATAGTCTTGAAATCGGGAGTAAGCTTTTTGAGCAGCCAGATCAGCTCAACATTGCGCCGGGTTTCGCGTTCCAACAGGCGGCTGGAGCGCAGGCGGTTGAGATAGCCATAGATGTAGAGCTTGAGCAGGTCGCTGGGATGGTAGGCCGGACGGCCAAGCGGCGAAGCGACAGCGCGCGAGAAGCCGAGCTGGTGCAGGTCAAGCTGGTCGACAAAGGCGTCAATAAACCGAACCGGGTTGTCGTCGGTGATATACTCGTCAAGCGAGGGAGGGAAGAGTAGCACCTCATCGCGCGGTGCGCCGTGTATATGGGGCATGAGCAGAGAGTTCTAGTAAACATAATCGTGAAACGAGCTCATGCTACCATATTTATCTGCCGCCTGCCATGCTCGGCTCGATTTTCACACAGTCTGGCATTGCAGCTGACCGCTTCGCGCGCGAGATCGTTGGCTTTTGAAGGCGCTTCGTCCAGCGCGCTCGCGGCAGCTGAATGCCAAGCCGTTGGGCGGCAGCCCCATCACATTCATCTCTATTTTTAAGTCGTTTGAGTCGCAACCCGTAAGGCTAGCCTGTGTTGGCATCACGCGAAACGCGGGCAACAGAGCTCGTCACCATGCAACGCAATCGACATGCCCACCAGACCGCACCCGCCCTAGCCTGATCCCAATCGTGTTACCGTCCCAAATACAGCAATCCTTCGCCTCGGATACACAGACTTTCGTATATAATAAACCTTATCACGATTTAAATATAGCAGTCCTAATTGAGTTGTAAAAATGGAAGGTACATGTACAATTTTTCAAATTGGAACGATACCTTGTCGAATGCTTCTTCGAAAAGACGCCTCACGTCCTTGAAACTTCGACATAAATACCAGTATTTTCGAAGATATTGCTTCGCTTTGAGCCATACATTCTCGATCGGGTTTTGTTCTGGTGCATGCGGAGCAAAGAGCGTACACGTCACACGCCACGCATTACGAGCCAGATGCAGATTCACCCCTTCGAGATATTCTTGCATTTCAACGCCTTGGTGATATGATGCGCCATCCCACAACAAGAACAATCGTTTGTCTCCATATGCTTGCCGGAGATATTCGACAAAAATCATTGTCCAATTCCCGTCTGCATTATCAGTTGCTATCACATGAACTGTTCCAGTCACCGGATTAATCGCGCCGTAATAGGTTTGTCGCTCACGGAAATTGGTCATCGGAACCTCAACACGTTCCTTACTTGGTGCCCAGCTATACCCGCGCACATCATCCCAAATCAGGTGGCATTCATCAAGATACAACACCACAACCGAGCCTTCCATAATCTCGCTCGCATGGGCAGTCAGTTGGTCAATGATCTCTTTTTTTTTGCGGCAACGCGGTCGGGATCAGCTTTCGGGTTGCTCCGTTGCGCCCGTTTATAGGTTATCTCCGCATCTGCGAGCAGTTGATAGTAGCTCTGGCGCGATTGAAAGACGACACCATAGGTGGTGGCGAGATAGTCGTGGAGGCACTCAACCGACCAGTCTTGTTGTGCTTTTAGCCAGACAATCACAGCCTGACGTTCGTCACTCGATAAATAGGGTTGCATTCCTTGATATTTGAGTGTGAGGCCATCCGTTCCTGCGGTTTCGTACGCCTTTTTGGCCTGACTGACAAATCCAGGAGTCACATCCAGCATGTCACTAATCACTTCATAGAGGTAGCCTTGGAGCGCCAACTTGACTGCCAGCCCACGTCGATATTCACGTGAGTCACGCTTCTCGGCAAGGAATGCGGTCAGATCCGCAGGGGCAGATGCCATGATACACCTTCATCCGACTAGTCGAACACATGAGCGACGGTATTAGCTTCTAGAAGTATATCATGCTTTACAACTCAAATAGGGATGCTATATAAGTCGCATAGGGACGCTCTAAAATGGTCTTCAGTGAACGCATGTGCTATCGGGGCTTATGGCACCCTGAACGGCCAGAATCGATTCATAAACTTAAATCTTGATAAGGTCTAATCTACAACCATCCGGCACCGCGTATACGCCACGCCTGATATACCACGAGAGACTGTATGGCAACTGTCCGCATACCATCCAACGCCATCACCGATTGGGCCAGCTTCCATCAGGTCTGCCAGCAGGTGTTCGGTTTCCCAGACTTCTACGGCATGAACATGAATGCCTGAATCGATTGCTTAACCTACCTTGACGAGGGTGACGGAATGTCACGGTTTCATCTCACGGCCGGCGAGCAGTTATCTGTAGAGATCACTGACACCAATGATTTCCTCAAACGGCTACCAGATATCGTTGCGGCGCTGGTGAGCAGCACGGCGGCAGCGAATCAACGGTACATTCAGGATGGCAAAATGCCAAAGCTCGCGCTCGTCTTTCTCTAAAACTGGTCGTGGGCTGCCGCCCAACAGGCGCGTGTAGCTGACGCCGCTACGCGTCGAGCAAGATCGGAGCTTTTTTGAAAGCTGATTTCGGCTCGATTGGCATCCCGATCTATCGGTGCGGCGCAGCTAACGCGCAAGACGTTCGGCGGCCATCATCACAGCCTGTGCTATAGTAGAAGCTGTCGAAGGCTCTCTCAGTAGTCAAGGGAATTAAGACGTGCAGGCTTTCAACGGCAGCACCACACATCAACGAGCAGAAAAACCACATCAGCAGTATCTGGCGCTGGCTGAACATGCCCTCCAACACTATGCGCTTGGTACGACCATCCCGACGTTCATCCAGCACAATGCGAGATCGTCATAGCGCCGGCGTTGATTGCGTTTGACAACCATCACGTAGTACCCGCCCTGGCACTCAATCAACTCAGCCAAGGCGCGTTGGGTCAAGCGCGCATCCATGGTGGTGACGGTTCCCGGCCCCGCTCGGCCAACTTGGGCGAGCGTTACCGCACTGGTGTGCTGCACCAGACTGACCAGGTGGGTTGGCTGACCGTGCGCACAGGCAACACACACGGCTTTGCCTTCAAGCGCCTGGCCGTGTAAGATTTCGCCCTGCGAGCTGATGACCGCAACATGTGGTGCTGCTGCGACGGCCATTGGGCTGGTATATTGGGCCAGTCGTTGCTCCAATGCAACAACCTCCACAGGCCCAGCCCCCAGCCGATGCCACACCTTGCTGTCATCCTTTTGTCACGAACGAATGTTCCTCGTAGGTCGCGCCACATGCTATCCTCGGTCTCCCAGATAGGGAGGGAGGAACGCATGCGCGAGCTACAGCGTGCGGTGGTTGGCGATCGACGAGTGCGTCTGCTCGCTAACCAAGACGGTCGCTATACCGTCACGATCGAGGTACGCGGCCCACAGGGGACATGGGAAGCTATCAGCTTGGTCGCGGATCAGGATCTCCCGCTGCACACCGCCAGCCTGTGCTATCGCTTCCGCCTAACCGAGCAGCACGCGCGAGCGATGGTGTGGAACCCGGCATGAGCAGCGAACGGGACGCAGCCGAATATGCCTTGCGCTACGCGGCGTACGATGCGTTCATGGCCTTCTGGCGCGGCGACGCGGCTGACCAGCCGGCGCTGTGGGCGGCCTATTGTGCCGCACAGGCACGCTACGACGCCTATCTGATGCGCAGACAGTAACACCCCCAGCCGAAGCTAGGGCGCGGTGTGTCCCTCCCCTACGGGGCGCGAGCGGGGCGGGTGCTGCACTTCGCAGTCGTTCGAGCGCCTACCGCCGCTCTTCTCCGGAGCTTGCCGCTGCGGCATGTGCTTCCGTATGAATCCGTCGCCACGCAAAGCCCACAGTCGCAGCAGCCCACAGCCCGAGTGTGACGAGGCAAGCGAGTGAGTCCATAATCCCTCCTTCGTGTTGAATGGGTAACGACCCAGGAGGGAAAGAGATTCGCCGCGCTGCCCCACTGCCGCCGCCATGCCGCGCCGGGCGCGATCGGCGGAGCGTGGAAAGGGTGAACGCGCAGAAGCCGCAGCGGCGATGCGCCGACTATCGAAAGTCTCTCATTGGTCAACTCAGCGTCGTTGGGAGGACAACAAAGCGATAGCGCGCGGATGAGCTGTGTCATTCTGTTTGCGCTCCATTTGGCGTACACTCATTCCATCAGATAACGCGATGGAATCGCTCAGACGAGCGCAACAGGGAGGCTTATCATGGCACAGCTGAAACGAAACCTGACGATGTGGCTCATCCGCATGGTTGCTGTTTTGACGGTCGCCCTCGCGGCCCTCGTAGGGGTGACGGGGCAAGCCTTCGCGCACGACGATGATACCAATGACGAAGCGGTGACCTATGGGCCGAATGCCTGTACGGTGGTCGCCAATCTGCCGGTCACCACGCTGGCCGCTACCTGCGTCAAGCATAAAATCGAGCTGGACGACGGCGTGACCGAGACCAAGAATAGTTATGTGACTCAGGCGAGCGCGGATGCGGTGCAGCAGGCATTCAACGCGCTGTTTTCGCCGAATAGCTGGACGGTGGTTGAGGCCACGCATGATCTGGAAGACCAGGAGTGGGAATACACGATCGTCAAGGCCGGTCGCCAGGTGGAGATTAAGGTCAAGCCGCAGGACCCAGACGAGGGCAGCGGCACCGAATTCAGCCTTGCTGAGAAGTAAGCCCTGAGCATATGACAACCGGCACACCGACCGCATCTGACTAGAGATGCGGTCGCTTTTGTTTGGTGCAGAGGGCTGACCACGGTTACACCGTGCCGCGCGGGGTGTGTTGCGTGTATGGTGGGAAGGGCGAACGCCCAGAAGGGCGCTGGTGACGTTGAAGAGTCATGGTGACACTAAGGGAGGGCATAGAAAAGCGCCCCAGGCGATGAGCCAGGAGCGCGATATGCTACTTGTGATCAGAGCCACGCTTCTGCTGTGCCTGATATTGTTCATAGCGCCGCAGCTCACGCCGATGGCGGTACCGCGCACTGCTGATCGACCACTCACCCCAGATGAACAGTCGCTGGAGGTAGTATATCGGAAAGCGTGCTGGTTTGAAGCGGTCGTTTTCGGTTGGCTGATCACGGTCGTTCTTTTGCATACTCCATTATCACATACAATCCATACCGAAACGTAGCGCACACAGCAACGCCCCGGATTGCTCCAGGGGCGTTGTGGCGCGCGGGTGGTGTGGGGCTCACGACAAGCGAACCGGGTCGGGTGGTGGCTGTTCTGAGGCGTGCGCAATATAGAGCACGTCTGGCAAGTTTTGGTGTGTAAGTACGCCAGGATGTAGAATCACGGGCACATAGCAGAGAGCGGGGCTGTGCTGACTCCGAATCATTGCAAAGATAGGCCGGTGGTCGATGTATCTGCTCAGCGCTTCAAGATACTGCGGGCCCACATCAGACCACATGGCAAGGTTGAGCAGCTCCTCAGACAGCGAGCCCCATCCATCTTCCGTACTACGGAACACGCCGGTTTCGTCGCGAGGTGCGGCGGCATACTTACCATTGCGACGGAGGAGCACGCAGTTTCCGCAGTCGATGACGATCTCGATTTCTTCGCTCATCGTTCTATCCTCCTTTGTGCATAGTATAGCGCCGCCCGCAAGGCCGAAGCCCCACGAGCAGCGCGCGGTGTGTTTCTCCCCTCCGCCCTCACTGCCGCCGCCAGCGTGCCGCGACGGGCGCGATCGGCGTACCGTGGGAAGGGTGCGAGCGTAGAAGGGCGCTGGTGACGTTAAAGTGTTGGGGTGACACTAAGAAGGGCCCCCAGCCAAGGCCAGGGGCAGGGGGATGGGAAGATCATGGCAATGCGGGAATAACCTAGCCGTGCAGCCCCGCAGCTGTCTGGTGGCGCATCGCAGCGCGAATGCCTTGCTGCAAATTCGCGTAAGTCACCAGCGTCGATAGGTTCAGCCCCAGCCCAACGATGGTCTGTGCAAGTTCTGGGCGCAGCCCGACCAATATCGTTTGCGCGCCCAGCAGTTGGACGGCGTGCGTGATGTGCAGCAGCGTTTGCGCGACCTGCGTATCGATCAACGGCACACCGGTGACATCTAATATCAGCGTCTGTGCGTGCCCCTGCTCCACGGCGTGCAGCGCGGTCTCCATCACCTGCGCGGCGCGCACGCTGTCGATGTCACCAACCAGTGGCATCACCAGGATGCCCTCCAGCACGGGAATGACGGGACTCGCGAGCATCCGCATCATGGTGCTCAATTGATCGCGCGCATTGAGCGCGGCGTGCGCGAGCGCAGCGTTGGCGGCCTCGGCCGCGTCTTTCGCCCGGTATAACTCGACCTCGACGCGTTGCTGTTCGACCTGCGCATGCTCCAACGCGTCGAGCATCCCGTTGATCTCAGCAGCTAAATGCGCTAATTCGTCCCGGCCGCCCGCCGAGACGCGCGCCGCGAGGTCACGGCGGGTTCCGATGCGGCTGACTTCGGCGCCAAGCCGGCCGAGCCGCGCTAAGACCATGCGTTCTAACGACAGCAGCGTCACCCCACCAAATACGAGGCCCACGACCAGCAGCCACCAGACCTGATACTGGGTGCTGGCACGGCCTTGTGCATAGATATCTCGCGGAAGCGTCACCCGCATCAGCAGGGCGGGCTGGCCATAGATATCGCGGATGAGGGTATAGCCCGCCACCATGTCGTCGCTCAGCGGCTGGACAATCGGTGGTTGCCCGGCCAGCAGCAGCGCGCGGGCCGCGGCGAAGTCAGCGGACAACTGCGGGGCGTCGATTGGTTGGATGCTCAACGCGACATGGGTACGCTGCGCCAGTTGCTCGATCAGCGCCGTGTCGAAGTAGCGCCCCATGATCAGCGTCCCACGACTAGGGCCAGTCCTCTCGCTGGTCAGAATCGACCGTGAGGCCAGCAGGAGCGGCCCTTCGGGCAGCAGCACCAGCCCCGTCTGCCCCACATGGATGTCGGGATGCTGGAGCAGCAGGTCATTTGGGGCAAGATGGGCGCGGAAGCTCTCGGGCATCGGGATTCCCTGTGCGGCTTTCGTATCGTATCCAGCGCCGAAGACGACCCGGCTGGAGGTGTGAACATAGACCAAGAGATTGAGGTTGAGTCCGCCCATGGCGTTGTCGGTGAGATTCGACTGGCGATAGGTTGCGTTGCTGTCTTCGATGAAGGCATAGGTATCGTCCCAGTTGGCCCAGTCGCCGGCAGAGGTATTCAGCTTGGCGATCTCATCGGTGTAGGCATCGAGCGCGCGCTGCACATTCTTGCGGGTATCCAGTTGCTCGACCTGCGCGAAACCCTTCTGAATGATCATCGCCGAGCTGAAAAGAAACACCACGAACAGAGCAACCAGCGTGATGCTAACGATACCGAACGTCTTGGTGCGCAGTGTCATAGGTCTTGATCCAAGCCAGTGTGTGATGGGCCGTGTACCCACCGTGCTGATCCTATCAGAAGCGCCGCAGCATGACATACCAAAACGGTTTCTGTTCGTGACCAATCGACACACAGCATATCGATAGCACGCGGAGATCCTCAAGACTACCTCGTGATACAGGGGTTCCAACACACAGAAACGCCCCTGGAGCAATCCGGGGGCGTTGTGGCGTGGGGGTGGTTCTGCTTTTTACCCAGCGCCCAGCGTTTTCAAGAGCTCGGCGGTCAATGGGATGGATTCCTGGACGGGCATTGCCGGGGCGGTTCGGGTCGTCTTGAAAAAGCCTGGGCACGCCGTGCGCCACATCACCAACGCCTGGTTAATCGCAACGGCGCTTTCCGCCTCACACAGCAGGATGCCCCAGTTATCAGGCGTGACATCCCAGCGGAGGATGTTCACCTCTTTGGGCGGAAACAATCCCGACGCCATGAGTGTTTGTGCGGCCTGAATTTGATGGGCTGCCGGTGTGTCCTCATTCAACTCCCAGTAGGTGAGAAATAACATGGTTGAGCTCCTTTCATTGCATGCGCATGATCCGTATATGGAACTATTCGGAGCGATCTATCTCAATGGATGAGATCAATTAAAAGCGCCGCCCGCAAGCCCAGGCCCCTGAGCGGCGCGCCCGAACGCCCCCCAGCCGAGGCCAGCGGCGCCCAATCGCGCCCTCCTCAACCGCCCCGCACGAGTCGCACAACCACCCAGACCAGGGCGCCAACCCCACTTGCGTAGGCCAGGACGATACACCCCCAGAGGAGGACGGGCACCATCGCCGTATCGATCCACTTCCTGATCAGCGCCTCATGACCACTGAGCCGCCCGACGCGTGCAATCCCATACAGGATGGCCGCGAGCAGGCTGGAGGCGTACAGGGCAATCGCCAGCGGAATGGCGAGAACCAACATCCAGCCGGGTTGGCTGCTCGTGCGCGGTGGTCGAACAGCCACAAACAGCACCAAGCCGACGACGGCGATGGTGCTGAGCGCCACCCCGAGTTGATAGTCATTCATGGCGGAACCTCTGGACTGCTCGTGCGCGATCTTCCCTAGGTCTTCAACGCCGCACATGATAAACGCGCCGCCTGCGCTGTTTTAGGCGGTGTGGTGATACGCTCGATACCACATCGGCGGGCAATGTAACGCCCCCGGAATAATCCAGGGGCGTTCTCGTGTGGCCGGCAGCGCGGCGCTAGGGATGAGGGGTCGAGACTTTGGCGCAGGCGACATCGTACTGACTCACCGAGTTGGGATTGTTGGAGTTCTGGGGCTGTTGGCCGGCGTACTTTGTGCCCGCGACCCCATCCGGATTGAACGCCGAGCCTTTGGCGGTGCTGGCGTGGCCTGGCCGCGTGGGCTGCGCTTCGCACGATTGGTTCGGCTGCCCGGTGCCGCTCGAATTGGGCGCCGCCAGGGTCGGGGTGACCAGCGCCAAGGCGAGCATCATCGCAGCGAAGACGCGCTTGATCATGTTCCTCATACTGAACCTCCTTGTCCACATAGGGATGTTCGCTCTCCGCTCCTTACTACCTGCTACGTAGTCAGCACCACATGTGCATCTCTAGCGTTGCAGGAAAATGCACGCCCCCGGAATGCTCCAGACGCGTTGTGGCGTGCGGGGGTGGATGGTTATTCTTCGTCCAATGACGGTATCTTTCGCTCGCGGGCCATCATTGCTTTGATCTGTGCCTCTGGCGCCAGCCGATCGGTCGGCAGTTGCTCGGGTGGCCATGCTACAGTGTCCCCAGCTAGGACTGATTGCACTTCGCGATCAATGCGTGCGAGGTGTGCCGCAGGTGCTTGGTCAATCCAGCGGTGCAGCACTGCCCGGAGCGCGTTGATCTGCGCTTCGTCCATCGTTTCATCCTCCCTTGCGCGGTGTGTTTCTTCTGAGTCGGCCAGCAACGCGCCAAAACCGGCTGCACAACGACGTGCAGCCGGTTCGAACTTCTCCATGCTTCTCTTCACACCCAATATCACCGACAGAGATGAAACCTGGGTGAGGATTGGGTAAGGGGGCGGTGTGTTTCTTCCCTACGCGCCCACTGCCTACCAAACGCCCTGGCTCCCATGCCGGACGGCTGCCGCCAGGTGCTGGCGCTCGGCTGCGTCTGCGCCGAAACTGGTCAGCAGCTGCTCGACCGCCGTACGCAGCAGCTCGGCGCGCGAGACAGCGATGGTAGAGTGATATGCCACCCCGCGCGTGCTGTGGCGGCTCATCGTGTGCGACGTGCGGGTGAGCAGCCCCTTCTCGGTGAGCCGCACCATGGTGGTCATCACCGTGGTGTAAGCCACGTCGCGATCAGCAGCAAGCGTCTCGTAGACGTGCTTGACGGTGATGGGGCCAGCGTGCGCCCAGACAATGCGCATGATGGCGTGTTCGAGCGGCCCGAGCGCGGTCGCTTGTGGGAGAGTCAGCATGATGTAGCTCCAATGGAATGCAACGATGGCCTACGACAGAGTAGAGCAACCCCGCGAACCAGCGCAGCACCAATAGGAGCGAACGGGCGCGACAACGCCCCCAGCCGAAGCCAGGGGCGCGGATTCTCTCTCTCCTCATCCCATAACACGCCAGCGGCCTGCTGGTTACGGGCAGCTCCAGCCGCGGCCAGTGGTGCCCAGGCGCGCGGCGGTTAGGCGCCGCGCTCGCCCGCAATGATTGCGGCTGGGACGCCCTGCAATTGACGCACGACATGGGTGAGGAGATTCCCATGGAGGGTGAATCGGATGGGCGGATCGGGCAGACACGGGCCAGTCATATGAAACTCCCTGCCCGGTCGTAGGTGTGCGTCGACGAGCACAAACAATACCTGCGCCGCCGCGCTCGTTGTCGTACACTCAATCTGCATTCCCCGCTCCTTGGCGTGGCCACGTTCGCTGTGGTCGCGTGCAGCGGAGCAAGAAACGCGCCGCCCGCAAGCTACGAGTGGCGCGGTGGTAGGGCTCGTTGTTCTGCGCGAGCACGGAGCGGGCAGCAGGTGCGCTTTCCCCGCTCAGCGGGCGAGCAGCAGCAATGCCACCGCGACGAGACTGACCCCGATATATTGCGCGGGCGTCAAGATTTCGCGCAGCACAAAAAACCCAAGCGCATTCGCCAGTAAGACCGAGATCGCGCTCAGGACGCCCGTTGCTCGACCAAGCGCGATGGTACTCAGCCCGTAGAGTTGGCCGAGCGTCGCAACGGTACGCAGCGTGCTATAGCCAAGAAACCACCAGGAAAGAAATGTTTCCGGGCGAAAGCCGTGCTGCGCCATCACCGAGCGTGCCCAGAGATCGCTGCCGGTAAAACAGACCTGGCTCGCAAGCAATATGAGGATCGGCAACGGAAGCATGCACCCCTCCTCTGTGGTATCTTCGCTTTGGTCGCGTGGGATGCGGTCATTCTATCACGCGACCCATCGGCTGCGATGTACGCGGCACTGCCGAGAGAGGGGTGAGGAGAGGTTACTAACGGGTAGCAGAACTCCGGCGTCGTCATGTCACCGCGGCGCACCAAGCAGCACTGCCAGCGCCGCGGCCCGGTCGCCCCGATCGGCGCCGATTTGCCCCGCTAGCGCCTCAATGGTGCCCGCCAGCAGCGCGCCAGACGACCTATAGCGCGCCGTGTAGACCCAGGGCATCTTGCGGCCCGCGTGCAGCTCGCGCGTCAGCAGGCCCTGCGCGTACAGCCGCGCGAGCGTGGTGGTCAGCGTGGTGGCCGCGATTTTGCGCTGCTCTCGCAGTGCGGCGAGGACATCCCCGCTGGTCTGCGGGCCGTGCGCCCAGAAGCATTCCATCACGGCGAGTTCGAGGGACCCGATGAGGCTGGCAGCGATGTTGGGCATACTGTGTTCTCCGTGGTGTGTCCAAACGTCTACCACAGCGTATAGCAACGCGGCGACCCAGCTGGGCACCATAACGCCGGCGGAATTTCACGCCCGTGCTTTTCTTTTACCACCTATCAAATGCAGTGTGCTAGAATGGCACCAACGAAAACCGGCCCTGCTTGTCAACGCGGAGGCCGGCTTCCGTGTATGTATTTGTGGTGCGCGTAGGCGCGTTGCTCTTGTCGCACCTCCACCGAGGGCGGTCAAGGCACGCCGCGCCTTGTTGGAGGGGCTATGGCGACTGACGGGGCTCTGGCGAAACGGAACCACCTTGAGCAGCTCCTTACGGCAAAAGTCGACCGTCTGAAGGAGTTAGAGGTTCAGGAGGCGCAGTACGGTAGTGACTGTCCGCCCCACATCACGACCGAGGCGCGACGCCTACGTCAGGAAATGCTGGGTGTGCGGGCGCAGCTTGAACTGCTCACAATGGCAAACACTTCGTCGGTACGCCATGATCGGATTGCAGTGCCGGTTCGGCCGGCTGTGGTAGTGGTGGAACGCCATGTTGATCTCCTTTGGATTTTCCGGCGCGCGGTTGCACAAACGGTCGGCGACGCATGGGATGTCGTCGCATTGGCCACGGGGACCGATGCGTGTGCCCAGATCGAACTGCGGCCTGTACCGCTGATCATTGTGGCAGAAAAGCTGATCGATATGGAAGGCAGCAAGGTTGTGGCGATCATCAAGGAGCGCTCACCACGGACACGAATTGTGCTGACCTCCAACGATCCGACCCTGGCAAGCGAGGCATTCGCTTGGCGCTCCGGTGTGAACTACTATCTGAAGAAGCCCTTCGCGCTGGACGATATTATGACGATCGTGCGCGAGACACTGACATAGTTCAAATGCCGAGGTGCTGCCCCACCCACTTGGCTTGGGCGGGAACGTACATCGTCAAGGCTGCTATTCAATCGACCAATTGAGGCTATCTATGACCTCGACGAACTTGCTGCTGCCCGTCACGAGCGCGCCCGCGCTGGCTTCATGCTGACACGGAGCCGCACGACTACCCAGCGCTCAATACTGCTGAGAGCCTGACGTGATGCTGGTGGCCGAGCCAGGTGGGACAGTTATCGACGTACGGAGTGATACAGGTGAATCAGCCACAGGATGAATCGCCGTTTGTCTGGCTCTGGCAGGAGATCGAGCGGCGCTTTGGGATCGCAGCGGCAACGTCACTGCGCGCAGGCTACATCGCACAGCAGCGCCAGTTCGAGCGACGCAAGCGGCTCGATCGCTTTCGTGACCAGATCGAGACATTGCAGTCGCAGATCGCCAATGCTGAAGCGCGTGGCGACCAAAAAGAAGCGCGCAGGTATCGACGACAGCTTGAACACCGCCAAGCAGTGCTGGCCACAGATGAACAGGCCGAGCACGCGACGGATACGTCAGCAGCCGTACAGCCGCTCGCCTTCGCGCCTGGCCAAGCTGTGGTCTGGCTCAGTCGCACGCTCGGCATCTACGGCTCACACCTGGTGCATGAGCGCACTGTCACGCCCGAAGCCGCAGAAGTAATGCGGGTGAGTGTGCAGCGAGTGCAGATACGTACCCGGCCTGCGCGCGGCGCGGGTCGGCTCGTCTGGGTGCAAGCAACGTCGCTGGTCGACCAACCAACCTGGGAGGCAATGATCGCTGCCGGCACCGTCCAGGATGCCTATCAACGAGTTGGCAGGGACGTTGGTAGCGAGCCGACCACATAGGGCGAGAAGAAGCTGAAGTTAGCATCGGAACCACCAACATGAACATAGCGCTTGGTAGGTGGATGGCCACAGTTGCCAATCGTCGAGCGCGGCGCGTTGGTGAGGACTCGGTGCAGGCGCTCACGTGGGTGCAGGAGTGGGTGGATACGAAGCAGGGTGCCTATCGCGCGCTAGGTTCGCCCTATGGTGACAATGACGACGGCCTACTGCGCTGGCTTGAGGAGCGCAATCCGTTTCCACCCGATAGCGCGCCCGCCTAGGCCGAGACGAAGACACCATCTGTGTTAGATGCGCATTCGTAAGCGAGGCACCCGTGGCCGCCAAAACGATTCTGATTGTCGACGATGATCTCCAGCTTGCCCGGCTCCTTGAAGTGGTGTTTGCCGAGGCTGGGTATAGAACAATCGTCGCGAAGGACGGCGCGGCAGCATTCGTTGAATTGGAGATCGCCCATCCCGATCTCATTCTTGTTGACGTGTTCATGCCAGTGATCGATGGAACCACGTTCGGTCGCATCGTGCGCGCAAATCCAGCGACACGCGACACGCCCATCATTGTGATGAGCGGGACGGCCAGTCTCGATCAGGTGCTTCCGATCTCGATTGCTGGCTTTCTGGCAAAGCCATTCGATACCGATGTGCTGCTGCGCCTGGTTGCGGCCGTGATTGGGTGGCCCGCCGCTGCCGAGGAAGGGCACGAATGATCTCACTCACGGAGCTGATGGGCGCAATGACCCTGCATATGATGCACGAACGCGACTGGACCATGAAAGAAGCGGTCGCGTGGGTCAAGGTGCGCATTGCCGAGGCACGCGCAGAGTACCGCCAGGCTGGTGCGCCGCTCGGTGATACCGACGAGGGCTTCGTCGTCTGGCTGGCACCCAGGCATCAACCGCCGACTGCCTGAGCGGATCAGCTCACGGAGCATCCCGCTCAGCCGATCGAAGCACAACACCAGTGGTCACAATCTCGTACACGCCCTTCGCGCGCCAACGCACGAGGTGCCCATCCGAGGTGGCGAGATCGGTGCCGCCGTCCAGTGGTGCGCGTGGAGGAGTGTGCGTTCCGGGGTGCGCCGAGTCGCTATAGACGTAGAGGCTGTACTGCTGGCCATCATCCCCACGCGCAGTGATGATTCTCGTATACCGCTTCATAGATCCCTTCGTGTTCCTTGTCTGTGTCAGCCGCGCATCTTGATCGCACCGCGTAGAGATACCGCAGCTGAGCGCACAGAGATTCGGGTGTCAGCGCCCTGGATCCATCACCGGCGGACGCGCCCATCCTCAAGCGCCTGCGCAGACGCCAGGTAGCGTACGCCATGAACCGTGAGATCGTGGCTCAGCTCGCGCAAGGTGCTGAGCTGTGTCGCCGCGTCAGAGCCTGTGGCGATGCGCGCCAGTTCACGATAGGTCAGTATTCCGGCCTGCTTCAGCCGGCGTTTCGACTCGGAGCTGATATAGGCAATCCGTGAGAGATCGGTGCCCGCATCGGCTTCGGCGCGGCAGTGGTCGGCATATTCACACGTGATGCAGTGGTCGCAGACATGATAATGAGCATCGACGGCCGGCGTACTGAGGAGTGGCATGGCGCGGTTGCGCAGAAAATCGCTGACTGCCCGCCGATAGGGCTGCAATTCAAAGACCTCATCGCCCTTACGCGAGCGAATGATTGCTGTCTCGACATCAACCTGAATGTTCGTCATATTGGCCCACGCCAGCACATGCTCAAGGAGCAGCGAATAGTAGGCCTCTTGGATAAAATGGTCGTGGCGGGCAACCCGGCTGGCTTTGAAATCCCAGATCCGCAGGCAATACGGATCGCCGGGATGAGGTGGATCGATAATCTGTATCAGATCTGGGCGGGCCGGGCCCAGCTGGAGCGCGTCGGCATCCAGATCAAAGTGCGCGAGAAAGGCGCGCTCGGATTCCGGATCACTGGTGAGATTGATCGCGACCTGGGCGATGAAAGCCGGTAGGATGGGCGCGTGGAGAGTCGCCAGAAAAGTTTCAAGTGGCAGTTCCGTGACTTGAGTCCGACCGTTTTCAGTCACCTCGCCAGCGGAGACAAAGCGATCTTCGCCGACTGATGCAATGAGGTCACATACCTGGTTCAGCTCAAATTCGTCGCCGCCAGCCATGAGCAGACGAATAGCGGGACGACTGGCAGCACGTTCGCGTTTCGGCACATTCCAGCCAATACCAGCCTGGCCACGCAGCAGCGCGGGGACGGTTTGCCAGCGAAACAGGCGATCGCAGCGATGCTTCGTGTGTGCGGCGATTGCTGAGGCAGTCAGTCGGAATTTCTGTCGTTCAGATCCTGTAGGCATCGTACCTCAATCCTATCCTACCGAGGAATGGAGCACGGCTTGATAGCCGTGCGCGAGTGCTCGCACTGTCGATCGCGGCGTGAGCACCTGGACGTTCGCGTTGGGCCGCGCAATCCGCTGTCCATAGCCCGCAAAGCTCCAGGGGTACAGCGCATCGCCGCGCACCAGATAGGGAATCGCACCTGCATCCAAGACGACGAATGTGCCGTTCGGCAGCTGATCCAGCTGCTCAGAATAGGTCAGCTTGATCTTATCGCGCTGGTAATGATGATCGCTGATGCGCTCGCCGTGGAGGGTTGTGTCGATTGTGTCGACGAGCGGCGCTGTACTACCAGCAAGCGCAGGATTGGCAGCCGCCCAGTGCGCGCGGAATGCGGTGAAGCGTTCGCGCTGACACTCGGCGCAGGGCCGGTGGCCGGCGGCGAGCGCGGTGGCCTCGTCGAGAAAGAACAGCGCGGTGTAGTGGCCAGGCGGCATCGGCGTCCGTTTACGCCCCTTGAAGTCGAGCACACAGATGATCCAGCGTCGACCCTGGTACTGGCGCAGCGGGTGGTCCGTGGTATCGTGTAGGCAGCCGCGGTTGCCCATCAATGTACCGCGCGCGGGCGTCGCGATGATCTGGCCGAACGGGTTAACGCGATTTTGATAGGCCATAACATCTCGATGACGTGTGCGTTACGCGAATAGCTTGGATTGGGTGCGGCTCAAAAATTGTCATGTTGCCGAAGACCAGAAAACTATCCTGCGCGCGTGAGACCGCGACATTCAGCATATTCACACCTTGGTCGAAGAAAAAGTTCCCCGGCGCACTATAGACTGGCGAAAAAATAACAATGGGCCGCTCAGCCCCTTGGAGCGTGTGAATGGTGCCCGCGGTTAACCGTGGCAGACGGTGCCGCTGAAGCGCAGCTCGGACCTGCTCCGCTTGCCGAGCAAACGGCGTGACGATGCCAACGATCTCTTGGATCGACACTCCATAATGTTGTTCCAACGTCTGGCGTTGCTCGGCGAGCCACTGCACAATCGCCTCGGCTTCGAGTTTGTTCTCGCGGCTCCCCCGCACAGCAGTGCAGGTGCCCGGAATGTGGGCATACCCCATCGGCAGCAGCGGTAGATCATCTTCCAGTTCGCGTTTCGGTTCGAGATCGTTGTCGTACGCGAGTTCGTTGCAATAGGCAATGATCTGCGGCAGGCAGCGACGATGCTCCACCAGCATCATGCCGCGCATACGGCGGCTCCTTTGATAGTAACTTGCACGCTGAGCTGCGACCATTAACGAGCCCTGGGTCGCGCTCAGCCCAGCATCACGGAATGCTGTCTGCTGATCTACCGCCTGAGCCACACCATAGCGTTTCAGATTGCCAGCATCTACTGGCCTCGTTAAGGCATAGACTGGTTCAATCTGCAGTGTGTCGCCAACAATGACCGCTTTCTTCGCGAGGGCGAGCGTCGCGCCGACAACATCGGCCGGAACCTGACCAGCCTCATCGACAATCAACAGGTCGATATACTCGTAGAGCGGATGGGACTCACGATTCTCCCAGCTGGAAAAGAAGCGCGGCGTCATGAAGAGCGTTGAGACAAAGCACGGGGTTATTTTGGCGTAGCGGCGCCAGCGTCGCTCCTGCTGCTGCTGTGGCCGCAGCCCATGGCGACCGGTCGATAGCACCTGCTGTGCCTCGACAAGCCAGCGCGCTTCCCAATAATGGGTGGCCAGGCAGAACGCATCGTAGCGCAGCTTGGTATCGAACAAGGTCTCGGGCTGAACATCCCTCGCGTCCGCGTTCTGACCGGTGTACCACTGGTCCCAGGCATGCTCAAGGTCGTGCAGCCGCTGTTTGGTCTGTGCTATCTCTTCGCGTTGCTGAACTGCGCTCGCCTTCTGTTGCGCCAGGATATCTGCGCGCTGTTCAAGCGCGCGGTTCACCGCCTTGTCGTCGTAGCTTGATGGACTCGGGATGTCGCGCTGCTGATCGACATAGGCTCGGTTAGCTTTCGCGATTTGTTTGCGTTGGAATCCGAGGCGCGCGAGCCAGGGGCGTTTCTGGCGTTGCTGTTTCCAGCCATCGGCAACCTGCCCATGACGGAGGATCGCCGCCTCGATTTCAGCGAGTTGGTCTTGGCAGGCGTCCAACGCAATGTCGATCCCACCCTGTTGGCTGAAGCGCTCTGCAACTCGCTCGCGTGTTTTGCATAGGTCACCCCACAGCGATATTCCCGTTGTCATAGCCTTCACGGTGCCGGTCAGGCGCTGTTGGAGCAGTGTGACTGCCGTTTCGAGATTCGATGTGCGCTGCTGAAGCGCCGAAGCGAAGCGATCTAAAAAGAAGCCGGTCGCTTGCTGTAGGTAGGCTGGTGTTTCGAGTCCAGCGAAAAAGCCAGTATTATCCCGCTCGCTCAGTGTTAACACGGTTTGCCACTGCTTGTCTGCGGGCAGTTCGCGATGGGCCGATACACAGTAAAGGCCGTAGCTGGTAACGTTTGGCAGCCAACGACTGGACAATGGGGTCGGCTTGGAGGCCACCTTACCGAAGCTATCGATAATATTCGTGACGGCCTGGTTGTTCGTCGAAGCCGCGACAATAACCGGCGGCTCCGCGCCTCGTATGGCCGCGTCGACCCACAATGTTGCGACAATGCTCTGGATCAGCGTCGTCTTGCCCGTTCCTGGCGGCCCATTGATGGCCAGCAACTCGCCGTTGGTGAGCGACAGGAAGTGGTGCATCGTCTCCCGCTGTGACGAGGAGAGCGCAAAGTCGGCGGTCATTTGCCCAAGGTGTTGAGCTGCCGCCTTGCGCTGTGCATCCTCGCCCATAAGCGGTCGTAAGGGAGCGGGGCTGATCGCTGCATACGATTGCAGCAGCGCAGGGTATTGGCGATCCTGAACCAGTCGATCGTACAGCCGAATGACGTGCTGCCGACTGCCTTGAATCGTATCGGCGGGAATGATATAGGCAGCGTCGCTCGCGAGCGCATACCCATCAATGGCGCATGTTTCGACGGATAGACCGGTGACCTCCGCGAGCATTGAGCAGCAGTATGCCCAGTACGGCGCCCAGCCTGCGTCGCCTGGCGGGAGCTGGTGGCTCGCTAAGAAACGATCGCGCGCACTGACCGCGCCGAGCACCTTTTTCGGGTGCTCGGTCGGATCGAGCACATCCCTGGCGATCCAGGGCGTCACGTCGTCGGGTGGGGACAGTTCGCCGTTCGGGGCCAGTCGAGCAGGGACCCACAGTGGTGCAATCGTCTGATCACCAGCGGGTGAGGGTTGACCATGAGCTAGGACCTGATGGGCAACAACTGGGCAGAGGATGACATTGAGCGCCTCTGCTGCGGCTGGTCCATAAGGTATGGTCTTGCCGACGGATTGCTGTGGCTGGTCGGTGGTTAGGGTGGCAAACACCTCGGGGCGAATGCGGCCCTGAGCGAGGTCTGCTGGCCGAACGCGCGGCGCTTGCGCGAGCCGTTTGAAGTCAATGCTCATACGATCGGGTAACGCTGCAACACAGGCTGGAGCTGGATTTGCCACAACCGGGCACATCGATGTTTACTGAGCGGTATGACCACATACATGCTCCCACCGATGCGCCCGGAGTTGGTAGTATGCCCCAAGTCCGATTGTGGCGCAAGCGACCGGATTGACGTCCATGCGCACAAGAAGCGGCAGTATATCTGCCATGCCTGCGGAAAAACCTTTGCCGAAACTACCGGCACCCTGCGCTACGACCTCAAGCATCCGGCCTGGTTGGTCGTGCTGGTGTTGACCGTGCTGGCCTACGGCTGTCCTGTCCCCGCGATTGTCATGGCGTTTGGTTTGGATGAACGCACCGTCGCCGACTGGCAATTGAAAGCGGGCCAGCATGCTAAACAAGTCCAGACCGAAGTCGTTTGTAACAGTACCGTGAACCTTGGCCAAGTGCCAGCTGATGAGTTGTATACCAAACCTCAGGCCGGAGCGATCTGGATGGCCACAGCGCTGACGGTCTTTTCGCGCTTGTGGTTGTGGGGCGCGATAGGGTGGGAGCGCGATGAGCACCTGATCACGCCCGTGATCCAGCAAGTGCGGGCGGCGGCGAAGTGGGGGCACGCGATCTTGTGGGCAGTCGATGGCTTTCGTGCCTATCCCAAGGCGATCCTCACGACCTTTCGCGATCCACTCGATACTGGGAAACCGGGGCGGCCGCGCCTGGTGGTGTGGGATGATCTGCATATCGTCCAGGTTGTAAAACAGCGGGTCGGGAAGCGACTGATCAGCGTCACTCGACGCGTGGCCTACGGCTGCCTGGAGCGGGCGGAGGAGGTGATGCAGGCAAGCCAAGTCCTGCTCGGTACGATCAACACCGCCTATATCGAACGGCTGAATGCAACATTGCGCACTTGGCTGCCAGCCCTGGTGCGGCGCACGCGTACCCCATCGGGCGCACGAGAACGATTGGAGGCGGCACTGTTTTGGACTGGCTGGGTGTACAATTTCTGTCATGTGCATGCCACACTGGAGGGTACTCCGGCCATGGCCGCTGATCTGACGGATCACGTCTGGTCGATTGACCAGTTAATTCGCTACCGTTGTCGTCGGGAGTAACTCCAGCCTATCGTGCGGCGTTACCGCCAGTGGGCAGTCAACAAGGTACTCCCGATCATTGGCTCTACTCCAGTCGGCAAAGTCACCGCTGAGCAGGCACAACATCTTGTCGGCACACTCGTTGAAAAAGGGCTTGCTCCGAACTCTATTCAGTCCGTTGTCGCCGCTATGCACGATGCGTTTGCTCAGGCACTCAAGTGGCGCATCGTGAAATTCAACCCATTCACTGGTCTGCAGCTCCCGAAGGTCGAGAAGACACGTCCGTTGTGCGTTGACCCTGCGCAGGCACTGGCGTTCGTCGAAGTCATCCGTCCGCACCGCCTGTTCCCAGCGCTGATGATGATGTTGTCGCTCGGGCTGCGACGTGGCGAGGTCTGTGGTCTGCGTCGAAACACGGATGTTGACCTGGGGCGCGGTATCGTGCGGGTTGATGGGACACTCCAGTACCTCAAGCGTGAAATTCACTGGGGATCACCGAAGTCCACAGAAAGTCGCCGCACACTACGCCTGCCGTCTTTCCTACAGGCAATACTTATCGCCCACTACGCGGCACAGGACGAGCTGCGCGCCAAGGTAGGCGAGAAATGGAAGAATGCCCCTACATATTCACAACCCTCGACGGAGCGCCGCTGAACCCGAACATTCTCTATGTCGTCCTCAAAGATCTGACAGCGGGAACCGAGTTCTCAGACATGCACCCGCACGCCTTACGCCACAGCTGTGTCGCATTCCTGATTGCACAAAACGTTCACGCGAAAGTCATCAGCCAGATCCTGGGCCACGTCAACATCGGGATTACGATGAACCTCTACGGCCACCTCTTCCCCACTCAGCTGAACGCCGCGATCGACGATCTTGGCGACTTCCTGACCGGCTCCGAAACCCTCCCCGAGAACTAGGCTACACTTAGGCTACACTTGCTTCCAATGAACGACCCTTGTACGGCACTGGGATGCGCTGTACAAGGGTCGATTAACTTACTAATATGATAGACTAACTGAAGAATTGTGTCAAGGGCCTGAGTAACGAGTAACAAGTGACGAGTAATGAGTCATGTCACTTTCCGACTCATCACTACATCACTCGTCACTAGCGGATGTGATATACTTCTCAATCTCAGTCCTGGCCTGCATTCAGCGTTGAATAGACCAGCCTGGCGTTGCTGCCGCGCCACACAAGAATATACCTAGGAGAACACGTCGATGAGCAAAGTCTATAATTTCAACGCCGGCCCGGCGGTCCTGCCTCAGCCGGTGATCGAGCAGGCCCAGCAGGAGCTGCGCGATTACCACGGGCGCGGCATGTCGATCCTGGAGATGAGCCACCGCTCCAAGGAGTACGAGGCGATCAACACCGAGGCCGAGGCGGCCTTCAAGCGGCTACTTGGGCTGGACGACGGGTATCGCGTGCTGTTCGTGCAGGGCGGCGCGAGCATGCAATTCGCGATGCTGCCGCTCAACTTCCTATCTCCTAGCGCGACTGCCGATTACCTGGTAAACGGTGCCTGGGGCGAGAAAGCATACGAAGAAGGCGCCAAGCTCGGCCAGGCACGCGTGGCCGCCAGCACCAGCGCCGCCGGCTACAGCCGCACCCCGGCTGCCGGCGAGATCGAACTGAGCGACGCGCCGGCCTATGTTCACATCACCTCGAACGAGACCATCCATGGCGTCCAGTGGCACACTTGGCCGGATGTGGGCGACCGGCCGCTGGTGGCCGATATGAGCAGCGACATCCTGTCGCGCCCGCTCGACGCGCACAAGTTCGCGCTGATTTACGCCGGCGCGCAGAAGAACCTCGGGCCGGCCGGCGCAACGGTGGTGATCGTGCGCCAGAGCTGGCTGGATATCGCAAGCAAGGCCGCGCCGACAATGCTGCGCTACGCCACGCACGCCAAGAACAACTCGCTCTACAACACCCCGCCTGTATTCGCGGTCTATCTGCTAAACCTGGTGCTGGAGTGGATCGAGGAGACCGGCGGCCTGGAGCATATGGCCAAACACAACGATCTGAAGGCCAAGACCGTGTATGACGCGATTGACAGCAGCGGCGGGTTCTACCACGGCCACGCCGCGCCCGCCGATCGCTCGCAGATGAACATCACCTTCCGGCTGCCCAGCGAGGAGTTGGAGAAACGGTTCATCACCGGGGCGACGGCGGCGGGGATGATCGGGCTAGCTGGCCACCGCTCGGTCGGCGGCATTCGCGCCTCGATCTACAACGCGATGAGCCAGGAGGGCGCCGCCGCGCTGGCGAGCCTCATGGGCGAGTTCGCGCGCAAGAACGGCTGAGGCAAACCCGCAAATTGAGCCCGAGCATTTGTCGGAATTGTTGCCAGTTTAACGAACTTTCACTGGGGAGGTCTGGAGGGGCCTTCTGCCCCTCCAGACCTCCCCACCGGGCTAATTAAAAATGAAAATCACCAATATCAAGTCGATTCTCACCGCCCCCGATGGCATCGCGCTGGTGGTGGTAAAAGTCGAGACCGATCAGCAGGGCCTGTATGGGCTTGGCTGCGCCACATTCACACAGCGCCCGACCCTGGTGGCAAAAGCGGTCGACGATTACCTCAATCCACTGCTCCAGGGCCGCGATCCACGCAATATCGACGACTTGTGGCATATGATGATGGTCAACGCCTACTGGCGCAACGGCCCGGTATTGAACAACGCGGTCAGCGGCGTCGACATGGCGTTGTGGGATATCAAGGGCAAAGTTGCCAATATGCCGGTGTACGATCTGCTGGGCGGGAAGTGCCGTGAAGCGGCGATGGTGTATCGCCATGCCGATGGCCGCGATCCCCAAGAAGTGCTGGACAATGTCCTCAACTACCAGGAGCAAGGGTATCTCGCCGTGCGCTGCCAGATGGGCGGCTACGGCGGGCGCGTGAAGGATATTACCGCAGCGACGGCCATGCCCAGCAAGGATGCGCCACAAGCCACGCATCGCATGAAGTCATTGGATCGGCCCACCGGCGCATTCCCTGGCGCGTACTACGATCCCGATGTCTATGCGCGCTCGATCCCCGACATGTTTGAACATGTCCGTTCTGCAATCGGGTTCGGGCTGTTCTTGCTGCACGATATTCACGAACGCCTCGCACCGATTGACGCGATGCGGATGGCCAAAGCCCTGGAGCCCTATCGCCTGTTCTTTCTGGAAGACCCGCTCGCGCCGGACCAGATCGAGTGGTTTCGGCGTCTCCGCGAGCAATGCGCCACACCGATCGCGATGGGCGAGCTACACAATAATCCTTTAGAGTGGCGGCCGCTGATCGTCGAGCAGTTGATCGATTTCATCCGGGCGCATATCTCACAGCTGGGCGGATTGACTCCCGCCCGTAAGCTGGCCGCGCTGTGCGAATCGTTCAGCGTTCGCACAGCCTGGCATGGGCCCGGCGATGTCTCACCAGTGGGCCATGCAGCGAATCTGCATCTCGATCTTGCGTGCCACAACTTTGGCATTCAGGAGGTCATCCACTTTGGGGAAGCGCTGTACGAGGTGTTTCCAGGCACTCCCGAGCTACGCGCGGGCTATCTGTGGGCCAACGATAAACCGGGCCTGGGCGTCGATATTGATGAGGATAAAGCCGCCAAATATCCGATCACCGTTCAACCAATTGAATGGACACAGAGCCGCTGGCCGGATGGAACGCTGTGGACGCCGTAGCATACGCAGGTGTTGGGGGTTGGGCGGGCGGCGTGGCGAGCCCCAACCCCCAATACCCAACCCCTAAAACCTTCAATCATTCCGGCACAGGCAGCCGATAGACAAACCCCGGCCCCCCCAGATACATGCCACTGTCTACATTCACACACAGCCCGCCGGCGTACACCAGCGGCTCGGTGACTTCTTCCGGCAGGCAGTGGCGAATGAAGCTGATCGGGGTGTGGCCGTGGATGATCTGCCGCCCACCGAAATCGCGCAGGAACTCGGCCGCGCGCGCCGCGCCTTCGACGTCCTCATCGATGAATGCCTTGCGGTGGCTGAACTGCGACAGCAGCCGATCCCAGGCCGGCGCCTCATCCGCCTGCAGCAGCGCCTTGAAGGCCTGGTTGACCTCGGCGATCGTTTTGCCATAGCTGCTGTATATCGTCGAGTCAGCATGAATCAGCAAGTGATCGCCAACCCGCGCCATTGCCGGCAGATCGGATAGCCAGGCGACATGCGCGGGCGTCAGCCGCTCCAGCTCCTCGTCGCTGCCGCCATTGCGCCGCCAATCCCACAAGAAGGTGCCGCCCCAGGCGGTGCGCTGCTCGCCAAATCGCCGCGCCGATAAAATGAGCGGCTCGTGGTTGCCGAGCAGCGCGCGCACGCATCCACCAACTTGCTCGGCCTGTATTTGCAGGCGCATCACTAGATCGACCGACTCGACACCACAGGGGCCGCGATCGAAGAAATCGCCGATGAACCAGACCAGCGCCGCGCCGCCGGCCCAATCCAGCCGCTCGTCTACCAGCCCCACGCCACGCAGCAGCCCGACCAATTGCTCATACTGCCCGTGTATATCGCCGACAATGTAGACCGGTGGTGCGTTGCGCGTCGTCATATTCAACTCCTTCAAACCGCACAGATCAAATAACAAACTGTGCTGGGGCAGTTTTAAGTGGCTTCTAGCCTGCCCCCTTCGTCAAGCCCTTCGACAGGCTCAGGGGAGCCTCAGGACGTGGCTTCGACACGCTCAGGACGAACGGCAGCAAGGTACGCTGTCATTTCATGATGTTTTTTGTTGCGCCCAGCCGGGCGCAACAAAAACATCATGAGGAGGTTCAGCGCATGTCACTCAATTGTATCCACGAACTGTTAGAATAGATGAAGAACTGTTATCCAAAAGCTGTCCAAAGTCTAACGAATCTCCAACCTCAGACGGTTTGATCGCACCCACCAGATCGTGTAGAATAGAGTGGACGAATAACTCATCAGGAGAAAGTGGCGACTATGCCTACCTATGTCTATGCCTGCGACAGCTGCGGAACTCAGTTTGAGCGGTTCCAGTCCTTCAAAGACGAACCGCTACGAACCTGCCCGTCGTGCGCCAGCGCAGTGCGACGCGTCTTTCAGCCAGTGGGCATCGTCTTCAAAGGCTCGGGCTGGTATGTTACCGATAGTCGTAAATCCAGCAGCGCGACGGTAAGCGGCGATGATTCGGCCGGCAAGGCCGAAAAAGCGACCGCCGGCGACACGGCCGCCAAAAGCGATGCCAAGAACGAGGCTAAGAGCGAAGCCAAGAGTGAGCCGGCGGCCAAGAGCGAGCCCGCGAGCGAAACAAAGAGCAACAGTGAAAGCAAGCCCATCACTTAGCGATGTCCGCTGGAACACCAATACAGCGTGGCTCCGCACAATCGATACTGTCTCAGCTGTTCAAACCTCCCTACCACCTCGGCGCAGCGAGAGCAAGGGATGTCCGTGCATCTGTCGCTAGGGACGTCATCACGCTGAAGATGGCGTCCCTTTCGTCCGCACGGCCCTTTGCTTGTACTGCTTCCGGATGTTACGGGAGGTTTCTTCATGTCATTACGATCCCATTTCCAGATTCTGCGCGACGATGTGCTGGCAATTCTCCGGAATGACCCCGCCGCGCGCAACCTGGCCGAGGTGCTGCTCTACCCCGGCCTACACGCAATCACCTTGCACCGCGTGGCCCACGCGTTGTGGACACACCAGATACCCTTCGTTCCTCGGCTGATCTCGCAGATCGGGCGCTTCGTGACCGGCATCGAGATCCATCCCGGCGCGCAGATCGGGCGCGGCTTCTTCATCGATCACGGTATGGGCGTGGTGATCGGCGAGACGTCGATCGTCGGCGATTGGGTTACGCTCAACCAGGGCGTGACGCTCGGCGGTACCGGTAAGCAGCGCGGCAAACGCCACCCAACGCTCGAGGATCACGTGGTGGTAGGCGTCAGCGCGGTCGTTCTCGGCGCGATCACGATCGGTGAGGGCGCGAAGATCGGCGGCGGCGCAGTGGTGGTCAAGGATGTCCCGCCACACTCCACCGCTGTCGGCGTGCCGGCGCGGGTGGTCGTTACCCGCGACCCGCGCACCGGCGCCACGCGCCGAGTCGAGGATCTGCCCGACCCCGAGGGCCAGATGCTGCGCGGCCTGCGCGCCAAGGTGCTGGAACTAGAAGAGCGCCTGACCGAGGTCGAGCTAGCGACCGACCATCATCATATGGAGCATCACCTGGCCTTCGACGCGCTGCCCGATAAGCTGTGGGCCTCGCTCGGCGAGAACGGCATGAAGGATGATGAGTTTATGTTGGGCGCGGGGATCTAGGAGGAACAGCTATGCAACTCGAAGACTACTTCGATTTTCTCAGCCCCGATGATATTCGCATCAAGGGCCATCGCATTGGCATTGATAACGTTCTTGAGCTTTATCTCGACGGGTACACGGCTGAGGAAATAGCACAATACTACCCATCGCTCAGCCTGGAAAAATCCACGCGACGTTGACATACTACCACCACAACCGCGCCGATGTCGATGCATATATGGCACGGCTGGTTGCGTGGCGCGAACAAAGCCAGCGCGAAGAAGCTGAGAAAGAACCGTCGCCGGTAGTTCAGCGTATTCGTGCGCTCAAAGCGCAAAGAAAGGCTGAGTTGCTGGGGCGAAGCGGAAGAGTTATTTCTACTGTGGGAGGCTAGCGAAGCCAAAGAGTGGACCGATCAACGCCGGTGGCTCCCGCTGTAGAAATGCGGATTTATGAGGTTGTCAATGTCAATCCAAATCTACAACACGCTCACCCGCAGCAAACAGCCGCTCGAAACCGTCGAGCCGGGCGTCGTCCGAATGTATGTCTGCGGTGTGACAGTGTACGACAACGCCCATATCGGCCACGCGATGTCGGCGCTGGTATTCGACATCATCCGGCGCTACCTTGAGTATCGCGGCTACGCGGTGCGCCATGTGGTTAACTTCACCGATGTGGATGACAAGATCATCAACCGCGCCAACGCACTTGGGCGCGACCCGAAGGAATTGGCCGAGTCGTATGTGGCCGAGTTCTTCGAGGAGCTGCAGGCGCTCAATATCCTGCCGGCCAAAGCTTACCCGCGCGCCACCGAGACAATGCCCGAGATTGTCCGCTTCATCGCCGACTTGATCGAGAGCGACCACGCCTACGTGGCCGGCGGCGATGTCTACTTCCGCGTCGCATCCGACCCGAACTACGGCAAGCTCTCGGGGCGCAATCTCCAGGATATGCTGTCCGGCACGCGCTTCGAGGTGGATGAACGCAAGGAGAACGCGGCCGACTTCGCGCTCTGGAAAGCGGCCAAGCCCGGCGAGCCGTTCTGGCCTAGCCCCTGGAGCGACGGCCGGCCAGGCTGGCATATCGAGTGCTCGGCCATGAGCCTCAAGGAGCTGGGGCCACAGATCGACATCCACGGCGGTGGCAACGACCTTGTTTTTCCGCATCACGAAAACGAGATCGCCCAGACCGAAAGCCTGACCGGCGAGGAGTTCGCGCGCTTCTGGGTTCACAATGGCATGCTCCAGATCCACACGCGCATCGCCGACGGCACCGTCAAGTACGAGAAAATGTCGAAGTCGCTTGGCAATGTCGTGAACATCAGCGATTTCCTGCGCGAGCACGACGCCGATGTCTTGCGGCTGATCGTGCTTTCGAGCTACTATCGCAGCCCACTGCTCTACGGCACCGAGATCGTTGCCGACCAGGAGCGCAAGCTAGCGCGGCTGCGTAGCGCACTGGAGCCGGCTTCCGGCGCTGCCACCGACGGCGCCGCAGCCGATCAGCTCGCCGCGATCGTTGCTTCCAGCCGCACACACTTCGACGAGGCGATGGACGACGATTTCAACACCTCGGGCGCGCTTGCGGCGCTGTTCGAGCTGGTGCGCGCGATCAACACCGCGCGCGACTCAGGCCTGAGCGGCGCGCCGTTCGCGGCCGGGCAGGCGGCGCTGCGCGATCTGGCCGGCGTACTTGGGCTCCGGCTTGCGGTGCCACAATCGCATGTGCAGGAGGCCGCGCCGTTCATCGAGCTGTTGATCGAGCTGCGCGCCGAGCTGCGCAAGGCCAAACAGTTCGCGCTGGCCGACATGGTGCGCACACGGCTAACCGAGCTGGAGATCACGCTGGAGGATGGTCCACAGGGGACACGCTGGAAGATGACAAGGTGAGCGGGTGACAAGGTGACAAGATGACAAGGTGATTGTCTCGTCATCTTGTCACCTTGTCACCTTGTCAGAGGTAACATGACCTGGCTTGAATTAAGTGTTGATGTTGAGCCCGAGGCGGTCGAGTCGGTCAGCGAGCTGCTGGCACAGCATGGCTATAATGGCGGCGTGGTCGTCGATCAGCCGATCATCCCTGGCGCGGATGGGCCGGAGTATAGCTTCGACACCAGCCGGCCGGTGACAGTGCGCACCTACCTTGCGCTGGATGAGCGAGCCGAGGAGACCCGACAACGGATCGAGCAGGCGCTCTGGCACTTCGGGCAGATGCGCGCCGTCGGCCCGCTGAGCGTGCGCCAGCTGGAGGAAGAAGACTGGGCCAACGCCTGGAAGCAGCACTACACCATCCAGCGGATCGGCGCGCGCACGGTGGTCGTGCCCTCGTGGCTAGAGTACGAGCCACAGCCTGATGATATCGTGCTGCGGCTCGACCCTGGTATGGCCTTCGGCACCGGCCTACACCCAACTACGCAGCTCTGTATTGGCTTCATCGAACAATACATCAAACCAGGTATGCAGGTGCTCGACCTGGGCTGCGGCTCGGGTATTCTGGCGATCGCGGCTGCCCGCCTGGGCGCAACCGTGCTGGCGCTCGACACCGATGCGATCGCCGTCGCCGCCGCGCGCGAGAATGTGGCGCGCAACGACGTTGCCGACCAGGTAAGCGTTGCCGAAGGCAGTCTGGGCAGCGGCGCGGCGCTGGATCACTGGCTCGGAGGGTCCTTTGTCAGTAGTCCGTTGTCCGTCGCACCAAATGGCAAACAACGAACAACGGACAACGGACTACTGACGTTTGATGTGATCGTCGCCAACATCATCGCACGTGTCCTGTCGGCCCTGGCCGCCGATATGGCCGGCGCGCTGACATCTGATGGTACACTGATTGCCTCGGGGATCATCGCCGACCGCGAGCATGAGGTCGGCGCTGCATTCTCGATGGCCGGCCTCACGCCGCTGGAGCGGCGGCAGGAGGGCGACTGGGTGGCGCTGGTGTACCGCAAGAGTTCGCGAGGATAGCGGGCAGCGATTGGAAATTAGGGACCGTTGTATTCGAAAATCCCTAATCCCATTTGAGAAGAATGGAAGAATGCCATGACCGACACAGAAGCAGCCGAGCTGGAGTACGATTGGGGCGGCGATGGTAGCGACCGCCACAGGACAGTTCGCGCCCATGTCGAAACGGCGCTTGTTCCGACCGACGGCAGGTATCCGCCGCCGCTGGATCAGCTGCTGACGCTGGGCAATGCCCTGGAGATTGACGACATCAATGAGCGAATCGCGCAACTCGGCTTCAGCCAGGAACATGTGCCGGATTTGGTGCGGATGACGCGCGACCGCGCACTTAACACGATGGAAAGCGAATCGGATGCCGTCTGGGCGCCGATCCATGCGCTTACCGCACTGGCAAGCCTGGATGTGAGCGCGCACGTCGCTGAGCTAGTGCCGCTGTTTGATATCGACAGCGAGTGGTTCGGCGAAGAACTGCCTGACATGCTGGGCAAGGCTGGGCAGCCGGCGCTGGAGCCGCTGCGCCAGTATATTCAGGATAACACGCGCTGGCAGTATGGCCGCTGGAACGCCGGCACTGCGGTCGAGCTGGTCGGCAAGCAGCACCCCGAGCTGCGCGACCAGGCGATCCAAATCCTTAGCGATGCTTTGGAGCACGCCGCCGACAATGATCCCGAAACCAATGGGTTCTTCCTGGCCGACCTCATCCATCTCGACGCGGTCGAGGCGCTGCCGGTCATCCGCAGCGCGTTCGAGCAGGACATGATCGACGAGTCGATCGCCGGCGACTGGGGCGAGGTACTCAAAGCGCTCGGGCAAAAGATCGATCAGAACGACCCAGTATTCCTGCGAACGCACCAGCGCAGGAACGCCAAAAAAGCCGAGATGCGGGCCATGCTCCCTGCACGCATACGCGATCTCCACGGGCCGATCACCCTCACGACGCCAAAATCGAATACATCGTCGCGGCACAAAAATAAGCGCAAAGCATCCGCCGCCGCGCGTAAAGCGAATAAGAAGAAGCGCAAGTAATCATAAGCCCATGCCGCATATAAAGTGCCATCTATGCCAAAACACACCCGCCCAACGCGCCGGCAAACAATCCAGAGCAACACCTACCGCTTCTTCGTGGACTCCGATGCGATTCACGGGCGCGACGTGCTGCTCGAAGATGGCGAGCTGGCACATCAGATCGGCTCAGTGCTGCGGCTGCGCCCTGGCGAAAAGATCACGCTGCTCGACAACAGCGGCTGGCAGCACGTCGTCGCGCTGCATACCGTCGAGCGCGGCCGGGTGGCCGGAACGGTCGAGCGCAAGGAGCTGGCCGGCGGCGAGCCGCGCACGAAGCTAACGCTGTATGTTGCACTCATGCGGCCCGAGCGATTTGAATGGGTGCTCCAGAAGGGAACCGAGCTGGGCGTATCGGCATTTGTGCCACTGATCTGCGAGCGCAGCATGATCGCCGACGCCGACGAGCTGAGCGCCAATAAGCTGGAGCGCTGGAATCGGATCATGCGCGAGGCGGCCGAGCAGTCGCGACGCGGCAAGCTGCCGCGCCTGGCGCCAGCGCTGTTCCTACCGGCGGCATGCGATCACGCGGCCCAGCGAGGCACGGCGTTGTTGCTCTGGGAGGGCGGCGGCGTGCGTTCGTTGCGCAGTGTGCTACAACACAACATGGGGCAAGGAGACAAGGAGAAGCGGAGACAAGGAGACAAGGAGCAGCAACATCTCCCTGCCTCCTTGTCTCCGCTTCTCCCGGTCTCCCTGTCTCCGGCGCACCCCTTCTCAGTCGCTCTCTTCAGCGGCCCGGAGGGCGGCTTCAGCGCCAGCGAATTTGAGACCGCGCTGCGGTATGATATGATAGCCGTGACACTCGGGCCACGTACGCTGCGCGCTGAGACCGCGCCGATCGTCGCCACATCGGCGATTCTCTACGAGATGGGCGACCTCGCAATATCTTGCGTCTCTACGCGTCTCGTCACGGGAGTAACATATGACTACGACGTTCCAGATTCTCAAGCGCGGCCTGCTGGCCGGCGCACTCCTGATGGTTGGCTTTGGGGCCGGCTGGGTCAGCGCGATCGCGCTGGGGGGCCACATTCCGCTCGACAGCGACATCAGCGCATACCTCGGGCCTGGGCTGGGCGCGAACCGGGCCACGCCGGGCGAGCTGCGCGATCAATTCGCGGTGTTTTGGGAAGTCTGGAACCTGGTGGAGAGCGAGTTCTATCACCAGGCACCGCTCGATCGAAAGCATATGATTCAGGGCGCGATCAAAGGCATGCTCGACGCACTAGGCGACCAGTATTCTGTCTACCAGGAGCCCGAGCTGGCCGCTCAGTCTCAGGATCATATGCAGGGTAAGCTCGGTGGGATCGGCACCTACCTGCGGATTGACAACGGTAAGGCATTCATCTACAAGCCAGTCAAGAACGCGCCGGCGATCCAGGCCGGGCTGCGGCAGGATGATCAGATCGTGAACATCGACGATCAGCCGGTCGAGCCGCTGATCGCCGGGCTGGATGTCAACCAGGCGGCGGTCAAGGTTGCCGCGAAGTTGCGCGGGCCGGCCGGCACTACCGTCAAGCTAACCATCCGCCGCGGTACGGATGCGCCCTTCGATGTGCTACTGACCCGCGCCGATATCATCATCCCCAGCGTTGACGACCAGCTGCTGGATGGCGACCTGGCCTACATCCACATCAGCGAGTTCAAAGCCACTACCACTACCGAATTCGACCTAGCTCTGCGCGAGCTGCTGCCGCGCAACCCCAAAGGCATCATCCTCGACCTGCGCAACAACCCCGGCGGCTTTCTGCTTAATGCGCAGGAGGTGCTTGGCCGCCTGTACGATGGGGTAGCGCTCTACGAGGACAAGAACACCAGTGATCTCACCGCGCTGCGTACGATCAGCGGGCCAAGCGACACACGCGCTTTCACGACACCACTGATTGTGCTGGTCAATGGCGGGTCGGCCAGCGCTAGCGAGATTGTAGCCGGGGCGCTGCGCGACACGCGCGCGGCCACGTATCTCATGGGCGAAAAGACGTTTGGCAAAGGGTCGGTTCAGAACATCCATGCCTTAAGCGACGGCGGCAGCGCGCACATCACGATCGCCCACTGGCTAACCCCTAACAAAAGCGAAATCCACAAGATCGGTATCACCCCGCAGTATCTGGTGCCCTACGCCGAAGATGCCGCCAGCACGGTTCCGTGCGTTGCCGATCGTCAGCCGCCACCAGGGCAGGCCACCTGCGCCGACTCACAGCTGGCTGCGGCGATCGAACTCCTGGCTACCGGGCAGGCGCCACCCCCGATCGCCGCGCCAGCTGCGACCAAGTAGCCTGGTGGTTGCCAGATCGGTCTGTTTGACGTACAATATCAAGCGTTTCCAGAAAACATTCGAGTAAAGCGCTGCCCCGTACGATATTTCGTACGGTTTCGGCTACCCCGCCCACTACCATTCTGATCGGCGCGTGTTTTCGCGCATGTGCCGGATCGCGATGCTTGTAGGCGGAAAGGAGGTGGAGCGCGTCTCCAGCCCGGTTTTGGTCGTATATAATGACACAGAAGTCAAGCCAAGAAAGGTAGGGCACCAATGTCTCGTTGGGTAAAGATGCTTGGGCTCCTGGCAGTAGTAGTAATGCTTCTGTCCGCCTGTGGTGGTTCCACACCTGCGGCTGCGCCGACCGCCGCACCCGCCGCCGCGGCGCCCACCGCTGCACCGGCGGCTGAAGCGCCCACCGCCGCCCCGGCGCCCACCGCCGCCCCCGCAGCAGAAGCCCCCACCGCCGCGCCGGCCGCAGAAGCCACCGCCGCGCCAGCAGCCGGTGCAGCCGGCGGCAAGCTCGAGATATTCAGCTGGTGGACCAACGGCGGCGAGCAGGAAGGGCTCAACGCCATGTTCGACATCTATAAACAGAAGAACCCTGGCGTCGAGATCGTCAATGCGACGGTTGCAGGCGGCGCGGGAACCAACGCCAAGGCCGTGCTCCAGACGCGCCTCGCCGGCGGGCAGCCGCCGGATAGCTGGCAGGTCCATGCCGGCCGCGAAGCCCTTTCATACGTCAACGCCGGCCAGCTCGAGCCGCTGACCAAGTTCTTCACCGAGCAGGGCTTCGACAAGAATATGCCGCAGTTCCTGCTCGATCAGCTGAAGATCAACGGCGAGATCTACACCGTCCCAGTCAACATCCACCGCTCGAACGTGATGTGGTACAACATCAAGCTATTCAAGGATAACGGCCTGGAGCCGCCGAAGACCATGGACGACTTCTTCAAGGTCGCCGAGGCTTTCAAGGCCAAGGGTATCCAGCCATTCGCGATGGGTGGCAGCAACAAATTCGAGGCATCGCACACCTTTGAGAGCGTTCTGCTGGCAACATTTGGGCCAGATGACTACATCAAGCTGTGGGACGGCACGACAACGATGTGGGATGACCCGCGCGCGGCGCAGGCGATCGCCACCTTCAAGAAGCTGCTGGGCTACGCCAACAGCGACCGCACGGCGGTCGGCTGGGATGTCCCGATGCAGCAGGTGCTCGACGGCAAGGCCGCGATGACGATCATGGGCGATTGGGCCCACGGCTTCGCGCTCTCCAAGGGCAAGAAGGTCAACGTCGACTACGGCTGGGCGCCATCGCCCGGCACCGAGGGATCGTTCATCTGGCTGAGCGACAGCTTCGGCCTGGCCAAGGGCGCGCCGGACGCTGAGCAGGCCAAGGCCTGGCTCGCGATCTGCGGATCGAAGGATGGCCAGGATGCATTCAACCCCAAGAAAGGCTCCAGCCCAGCCCGCACCGACGCCGACCTCAGCAAGTACGACGATTACCTGAAGGCGGCGATCAAGGACTTCGGCACGCTTAAGCTGGTTCCCAGCGCGACCCACGGTGCATCGACCACCAACGCCTATCAGTCGGATTGGCACAATCTGGCTGAGGTCTTCTCGGCCGATCTGGATGAG
>WNGB01002055.1_pt1 | contig 34917 bp, 38 predicted proteins | sample 5400681 | NCBI WGS metagenome assembly WNGB01 (sample SAMN13153367, study PRJNA577476) | soil metagenome | isolation source: 115 cm soil or saprolite under grassland replicate 2 | place: USA:California | collected 2016-06-15
TGGGCCCGCACGCTCCCGAACGGAGCGATGTCACGCGGATGTGTGCCGTTCTGCTCGCTCTGCGACCCGTCGCCCAGGGGGATCTCGTGCGAGCGTTATGCGCCCTGGGCCAGGTTCCAGCCCACATCCTGGATTCAGGGAGTACCGGGACCGGGCAGCGCTAGTGGTCGAGGCCCCGCTGCCATCGTTCGGCCTCGACGTCCTCGCGCCGTGCGTGTGCTTCGTAGTTCTCGGCGAGTCGGTGATAATGCCGGCCGTCCGCGGCCAACCCACGCGATGAGCTGTTCCGCGTGAACCGTCTGCGCATTGAAGTCGACGCCACCCTCGTCCACGTGCCAGCCGGCGGACCGCCAAGCGTGAGCCTGGACCTTGGAGTCGTTCGCCACCATTGGCGCAGTCGATAGGCGGTGGGGGGCAGGCCGATCACAATCTTGGCGACGTCGGCGAATGACAACGTCACGACACGCTGGGTCGCCGGAAGCGGTTCCAACAGCCGCCCTCCCGCGGATCCCGACGAACGACGGCGCCGATTCGAACGCACCTCGCGCCTCACCGTCAAGCTCGGAGGGCACCGTCACATCGCCAAGATCCCCCGCGCCCGCCGCTACCGAGTGACCAACCATGGGCACCGCGTCACGACAGCCGCGCTCGCCGTCCATGACCGCCAGTTCCCCGACCACTACAACACCGCCGCCTGAACAAAACCCCTCACTGTCTCTCGCGACGTGCAAATCCTGCGAAGGTCTTGTCGAACGCGCAGCGAGACGGGTCGACGCGGGGTGGCACCAAACGCCTTGGTGGGCCCCGCCAGGGCAGAGCCCATGGTCCACTACGACGCAAAGCGACGACGTCCACGCCAGCGCCGGGACTCGTCAGCGACCGCGGGTGACGGTGATGACCCCGTAGAACGGGAACGGCTGCAATGCGTCGGTGCGGATGGTCGTGCCGGTAGGGCTCGACGCGACGGTCGGACCGGCCAGCGGGTCAGCACACGTCGTCAGCGGGTCGAAAGCGACCACGAGCGCGGCGAGGTCGGGCGGAAGCTGCGCCTCGAACAACGAACGGACGTCGACGGGCGCCCCGGCGGCATCACTGGCGATCTCGTTGAGGTAGTCCCACGGGAGCACGCAATCGCGGACGGGCTGGTCGAGCGCCTGGTACTGCGGCGAGAGCCTGATCGTCACGATCGCGCAGCCGTGTCCGTGGTCGAGTTTCACGTCGACCAGGACGCCGGGGCGGGACACGATGTCGTAGCGCGCGACGAGCCGGCCGTGGGTGTCTGCGGGCGCACACACGATCCACGGCGGCGGCGTTGCCTTTACCGCCTCGAGCAACTCCTGTGAACGGATGCGGTCAGTCGCACCGGTGAGGATCCGCAGCACCTCATCGACCAGGTAGGGCACGAGTGGCTTCACGTCGGGACGAGCGAATCGTGTCGTGTCGCTGACCCGACCGAGGATGGAGAGGTCGGGCGAGTACCGCTGGGTGTCGCGGTAGGGGTTCATGTAGGCGTGGACCGTGTTCGTCGGGCCGGCTCTGTGCGACCACGCCAGGAAGCTCATCGGGTGAAGCTCCGTGCCGTAGTCGCCGTGACCGCAGTCGATGATCCAGCGGCCCATGACCAACGCGGGGTCCCCGACGGTCGGCTCGGAGAACCCATCGAGGAACCCGGACAGATCCTGGTCGCTCGCCTGCCGCCACGTCTCCGTGGACGAGGCTTCCGACGGGCGCTCGATGTGAGGGATCAAGCCCGAGGCCAGCTCGACGTGTAACTCATCGGTCGGCTCATTCGATGGGCCGAGGTGCTGGGAAAACGGCTGCAATGACGGGGGCAGCCGAACGTCCATCGACAGGTCGTCACCGTAGATATGGGTCATCGGGAGATCGGTCGGGCCGAGATGGGTTGTCCGCACGGCACCCTCGATCGCGACCTGTTTGCCTCCCGGCACGATGTCGGCCCACTCCTCGTTCACTTTCACGTTCGCGAGCGATGTGTGGAACAGCTCGGTGAGGAACGTCTCGGTGCTCGAGCCACACACGGTTGCGGCGTCAGGATGGCTCGCCACCCCGTTCAGCTGGGCCAGCGCAGTCGAATCGAATGAAAGAGGGACCGTCGCCCGCGGCGGAGGCTGCGGTGTCGTGCCGGCCATTGCCAGGCCACCGAGCCCGACGAGTGTGAACTGAGTTCGAAGCCGCGGGAGCGTCACGCCTCGCAACCCGGTTAGCCACGCGGGCGCTTCTGTCGCAGCCATGCCAGCCGAGGCACCCGTCGCCTCGCGTCGCGGACCGTGGCCACCGAGGGTTGGCCGCCAACGTCCGGCTCGTGGAGGCTCGCCTGAGCCTGCTCGGCGTCGCGTCGTGCAGGACGAAGGCGCGGTCGACAATACACCGATCGAGTGGGCACCCCGACGTCGTACCCTCAGCCTGGGCAGTTCTGCGCCTGAACGTCGGGCTGGCCGGTCGGCGGCGTCGTGTCGGGGGCTGCGGCCCCGGCAAAGCGGCGGTTGATCCACGTCAGCATGTCCTTGAACGACGGTGCGATCACACCCGCGTGGCTCTGCCCCGGGTAGATCCAGCGCTGCGTGACCTGGTTGATCGCGCACAACTGGGTGAACAGCAGCTCCGTCGAGACAACAGGGATCTGCTCGTCGTTGCCGCCTTGGATGATCAACAGCGGCTCAGCTGACGCGCTGGTGAAGCGACCGGGGTCGTTGTCGACGAGGAGTTTCGCCCACGCGGGCACGGTGTTCGGGTCGGCGGCGACCAGGTCGGCGGTGGCGATGCTCGCGGTCGCTGTGCCCACGTCACCGGCACAGCCTTGGTCGACCAACGACACTGCTTGCACACCAGCCGGCGACAGCACGGCAGGCAACGGTGCCCCGTCGTCTCCGTACCCGGCGTTGAAGCCTGCCGCCGCCATCAGCAGGTAGTACTTGTACGGGCTGGTTAGAAGCGCCTGGTAGATGAACGAGAGCTGCGACGGCGGCGCGCCCGCCACGACGCCGAGGAGGTGCAGCTCCGGCGCCCAGGTGTCGGCGATGTGCAAGGCGAACATCGCAGCGTGGCCGCCCTGGCTGTGGCCCCACACAACGTACCGGTTGCTCGCGTGAGCATCGCGGAGCTTGCGGGCGGCCCGCACGATGTCGAGGACGCCGCGGGCCTCGCTGTCGCCGACGATGTACGGATGACGGCCGGGCGTGCCGAGTCCCTCGTAGTCGGTCGCGACCACGAGGTAGCCAGCGTCCAGCAGGTTGTTGGCGAGCTGCGCGTTATCGTCGGGGGACAGCGACGGCGCGCACGTGTCGGCGATGCCGGTCGTGCCGTGCGCCCACGAGATGACGGGATAGCCGCCGGACGGCGGAGCGGCGGACGGCACAGCGATGAGACCGGTCACGGGGATGTCGTCACCTTGCAGCGACTTCGAGTGGTACATGACCCGCAGCAAGGTGCCGTGGAGGCTCGCCGCCGGAACCGTCTCGGTCTTGATCACGTCACCCGGCTTGCCGGCCGGCAGCGGGTCGGGAATCGCGTAGAACGACGGCAGCCCTGCCGGTGCCCGGACCGTGGCAGCCGGCGAACTCGTCGACGTTCGTAACGATCCGGTGTCCCGGGCACCCGCGCTCGCACCACCCGACGAGCAGCCGGTCAGCACCGCAACGACTGCGAGAACAGCTGCGACAGCGCAGATGCGTCGCACAGACTCCCCCCTCTCCGCGCCGGCGATGGCGCGATCGCGCGCCGCAGCCTAGGGACCCGAGCGGGCGTCGCGTCTGTGGCGCGATGCTCGCGGCATCGCCTGCCCGGCGATCTCGGACGGGTGCAACCTGTCCGGCCGGGTCACGTTCGAGCAGGATGGCGTCTTCCACTCGATCATGTCTCGGACTCTTCTCGAAGTGCGCAAGCCACTGGCCACGTAGTTAGGAGTCGCAACGTCACTAATCGCGCTGCCCAGACCGCCGGGTAGCGGCGCATTGCTGTCGCGGTAGGCGCCCTAGCAGCGCCGTCCAACGGCATCACTTCGGAGACGGTCAGGTCGAGGCGAGCGTGGTTCGCCTGCCTCGGCGTAGGTCGCCCCGCGAGCTGCGTGTAGGCGGCACCGCACGGACCTCCTAAATGGGTTCCGATGAGTTCCGGGGTGTGCGCCAGTCAGCATGGGCGACACCCCCACGAACGAGGAGCAGCGATGTCCGAGCCAACCACCCACACTCTCGAGGCGACCGGCGCTGTCCTGACCTACGACGTCTACCAGCCCGAGGCGCCGAGCAAGCACCTACCCCTGTTCGTCTTCGGGTCGCCGATGGCCGCGTCGGGTTTCGCCCAGCTTGTCGGTCACCTCGACGACCGTACGCTCATCACCTATGACCCGCGGGGCGCGGAGCGCAGCCGGCTGTTGGCCGACGGGCGGGTGACTGCGGAGCTACACGCCGATGACCTGCACCGCATCGTCGAGGCGACGGGCCTGGGCCCCGTCGACGCCTTCGGGTCCAGCGGTGGCGGCGCCTTCGCCCTGGCGTGGATCGTCGACCATCCCGACGACGTCCGCATCCTGGTCTCGCACGAGCCGCCCCTGGTGACCCTGCTCGAGGACCGCGACGTCGCCCTCCGGGTGCAGGCCGACATCGTCGACACCTACCAGCGCGACGGGTACGGCCCGGCCATGGCGAAGTTCATCCAGCTCGTCATGCACGCCGGGCCGCTGCCTCCCGATTATCTCGACCAGCCCGCTCCGGACCCGGCGACCTTCGGACTGCCCGCCGACGACGATGGCTCCCGCAACGATCCGCTACTGAGCCGCAACCTGGCCATGCCGGCGTTCGAGCCCGATGTCGCGGCCGTGCGTGCCTCATCGGTGCGCATCGTCCCCGCCATCGGCGCCCAGGGGGAGGGCACCATGGCTCGACGCGGCGGTGAGGCGCTCGCCGCGGCGCTCGGGGTCGACCCGGTTGTCTTCCCGGGCGATCACGGTGGGTTCGCGGCCAACCAGTGGTCTCCCGGCAACGACCCCGCCGCTTTCGCCGCCAAGCTGCGCGAGGTCCTAGCGGCCAGGTAGGGGCGTCGGCGTTGCGGAGCAACGACTGGTTAGCTGAGCGACCGCAGATCTACGCGATAGGCGACGTACGGGCTGGGTCCGACCGGACCGTTGTCGCGGCAGCGGCCGACGCCACGACAATCGCCGTCGCCATCACAACGGCAACACTCCTCACCTGACGGGTCCCAAGCTGTTCATCGACACGCTGGGACTTCCGCTCGACGCCGCCGCTGGTGACGACTACTTCCACAGCGAGGGGATCGAAGGCAGCAAGCACTTCGGCGTATGGCCCCTCCGCCAGGCGGCGCAGGCCTGCTTCGGAGCGGACGAGTGGCCGGTGGATCGCCTCGTTCCGCAAGTGAGCGTCGAGTTCGAGGTCGCGAACGCAGCCGCAGTGCAGGCCTCCGCTGACGAGCTCCGGCGATCCGGCTTCCACGTCCTCCACGATGCCCGCACCGAGCCGTGGGGCCAGACGGTGGCTCGACTTCAGTCGGTGGATGGCGCTGTCATCGGCATCTCGTTTGCTCCGTGGCTCCACAGCTGAGCGCGAGGCGCGGACGCCGGGACCGAGGCGCACTGTCCACCGACCGACCTCGTGGGTCGCCGATAGAGGGCATGCGAGGTGCCATCTGCCGCGAGAAGGGCAGCTGTGCCGCCGGGATATGGAGCGCGCGTTCGGTGCGATTCGAGCCCAACGGCAGGTGACCCTCGACGCCGCCTACGCCTCCAACCCGAGCCGCGCCAGCTCGTCGATCCCGTGCTCCAGCTTGAGGGTGCGCACTCGAATGTGCCTGGCGTAGTCGCTGTGAGCCGCTCAGCCTGCTCTCGAGCGCGCGTTCGGGTGCGTCCCGTACCGGCACCTCGGCGACGCCGTCGCGTCCAACGCATCTCGTGCGTTCAGCGAAGGTCATACTCAGATTGGCGTGCGCTTTCGGCGAGGATCTTGACGAGAGCGCGGCGGAACTGCTCCCGCTCGCCGGGCGCGAGCGGAGAGAGCAGATCGTCGAGTCGCTCGGTCGCGGCCGCATGAAACGCCTTCGCAGCCCGGCGGCCGCGGGCGGTGAGCGTGACGCGCAGCGCACGCCGGTCACCTTCAACCGGGGAGCGCTCGACGAGGCCGCGTCGTTCGGCCCGGTCGATGAGGCCGGTCAGCGCGGCCTTTTCGACGCCGAAGAGCTGCGCGAGTTCCGCCATGCCTCGCGCGCCGAACGCGAGGACGCAGATGAGCTTCGCCTGGACGGGCGTCAGGTCGTGGCGCTCTGAGACGCGCGTGTGGACGCCTTGGACGAGCCGGGTCAGCTGGATCAGCCCATCAGCCGCGTCGAGGCGGGGGTCGACGCCGCCTTGTTGGTCGTGCCCTGCTCTCGTCTGGGTCGCCGTCGCCACGCGCACAGGAATAAGGTACACGATGCAGATAGTTTATTGAGCATATCGTCAGTGACACGAACCAGTGCGGCTGAGACGGCCGTGCGAGAAGGGGCCGAGATGGCTTTCATCGACGAAGAGGTCGCGTACCTGCGGTCGCAGCGGCTGGCTCGCATCGCCACGGTCGCGCCCGATGGGCAGCCGGACGTCGTTCCGGTCGGCTTCGAGTTCGACGGCACCTACCTGTACGTGGGCGGCATGGACGCGGCCCGGACGCGGAAGTTCCTCAACGTGCGGGCCGGGAACCCCAAGGTCGCGCTCGTCGTCGACGACCTCGTCTCGACCCAACCGTGGACCCCGCGCTACCTCCGCATCTACGGCACAGCTGAGCTGGTCGAACGGCGGGGCCAGTTCGGGCCGGCGCCCTACATGCGCATCACACCCACCACCTCCTGGAGCTGGAACCTCGAAGGATTGCCCTTCTCCCACGACCGCGAGGTCGTTGTCCATCGCACGAAGCTCCCGTCGGGCAGAACTGAACGGGCTTGCTGACTGAGCGAGGCGCGAGGAGACCGAGATGCCGGAAGCGAACGACTGGAACGAGAAGATCATCATGGAGTTCCGCGCGAACGGCGGCCGCGTCGGCGGCAACTTCGAGGGCGCGCCCGTCGTGCTCGTCCACCACCGCGGCCGCAAGAGCGGACGCGAGTACGTCAACCCGATCATGTACCTGCCTGACGATGCCGACAACGACACGATCTACGTGTTCGCAACCAAGGCCGGGGCACCGTCGAACCCGGACTGGTACTACAACCTCACCGCCGTCGGCGACGGCACCGTCGAACGCGGCACCGAGACGTACCCCGTGACCGTCCGCGAGGTCCAAGGCGACGAGCGCGACCGCATCTACGACGACCAGGCGCGCCGGTACCCGGGCTTCGCCGACTACGCGCAGCGCACTGCCGGCATCCGAACAATCCCAGTCCTGGAGTTGAAACGCTCCTCCGAAGCCTCAGACGGCGCGTAGCACGAGGACCGCGAAGCTCTTACAACGCGAGTGGTTGTCAATGCCGCGATCTCGCTTGACGTTCGACGCGATTTCGCCGAATGGGTCTACGTCAGCTCGTCGGGAAGCGTTCGCGCCAGTCCCAACAGCTGCGTCGGTAGATCGCCGTCAGGATCGAACGCCAGGTGCCACCGGTCCATTGGGTACCCCCAGTAACGCACGTCGGTGATGTGCCAGGTTGGCGTCGCCTCGAGGTCGATGACGAGGTCGACGCATCCACCATCGGTGCTATCAACGACGCCCCGGCAGAAGATCACCTGACCATGCCCGTCGGACGCGCCGGCTTGGCCGGCTGCGAAGCCAAGCGGGGTCAGGATCGGATCGAGGGCTGCGGCAACTCGATCCAGTGCCGGGTCGTGCGCCGGGTCAGGGTGGGAGGCGAACGGCACGATCCTCATCCTCTCGCACCGCCGGTGCCCGAAACGGGCGGGGAGACCGACCAGTCCGAAGCTCGCGAATGCCGAACACCACGGCTCGGAGACACGCCGAGGTGCGCGTTCGGTGCTCGCTCCGGTGGCCACTGCACCCGGCGTTCTGTCACGGCGATCTGCAGCGTCCTCCGGTACTTCTTGAGGCGCCGCCTGGTTATTGCGTGTTATGGCTCGAGTGCCACCCCGGGATGGGGCAGCCCAGGCAGTCCGTCGCGTTCGGGGGCCTGCCCGCCGCGCGTGACTGCGGTCTCATCCCGCCGGCTTGCGGGCGCCTATCCGCCGTTTCCGCGTGCGTCGCGTGTCGGGGGTTCGGGCGCGCGCAGACCGGAACAATTTTTCGCATCCGTGCGCGAAGACGGGCCCGGCGGGTGCCAGCGATGTCGAACTACGCCTGCGGCTTCCCACTGGACCGCTCCACTCATGGGGGTCTGGACGAGCGGAACCGCTGCCGTCGGCGGGGCTGCGAGACCGCACAGCCGGCGCTGCAGCAGTTTCAGCTGCTCGCGGTCTCGGCAGGCTGCTGCTCGACGAGTTCGCCCTCAATCATGATGGGAATCTCATCGCTGACGACGAATCTGCCATCCAGGACCATGTTGAAGCTCATGCCAAAGTCCTTCCGCTTGATCTGGCCATGAGCGCTGTAGGCGATCCGATGTCGCATCATCGGGTCGTTGAACTCGCCGTACTTCACCACTTCGAGTGCGACCGGGCGGGTGTTGCCCTTGATGGTCAGGTCACCGGTCAGCGTGTAGCGGTCCGGACCAGACGACTCGACGCCGGTGCTCTTGAACGTGATGGTCGGGAACTTGTCAACCTCGAGGAAGTTCGACGAGCGGAGATCGTTGTCCCTGGTCTCGTTGTGGGTACGGATGCTGGCCGCCTGGATGGTCACGTCTACCGATGACGCCTCTGGGTGGTCGGGGTCGATGTCGGCGGTCGCGCTGACCTCCGCGAAGTGACCCCGCACCGTCATCATCCCCAAGTGCTTGGCCGAGAATTCGACCTGCGTGTGGTAGGGATCGAGCTGCCAGTTTTCCATGGGGGACCTCCTCGCCTCTCGTCACCAATCTCGACGCGGCGCGACCTGCAGCTGCGTTCGTGATCCTATGGTCCACCCCCAGGGGGGTATCGACGGTTCACGCGTCGACCTCGTCGGCGGTATGCGGCGCCTGACCTCCGTAGGCCCACCACGCGGAGCTGACCTGCGCTGGACACGGAGGGCCGCGCGTGTGTGATCTCGTGTGTATGGCCGTGAACCGTGCGCGATCATCACTTCAGTGGTCGGCTACGTGGATGTGCGGGCCTACTCCGAGCTCAACGACTTCCTCCCCTCGGAGTGGCGGGCGGTCGCGGTGCGCCGCCCCTTCCGTCCCCACCAGACCGTCAAAGACGTCCTAGAGGCGATGGGGATCCCGCATACCGAGATTGATCTGATCGTCGTGAACGGCGAGTCCGTGGACTTCTCACACCGGCCGGCGGCTGGCGATCGCATCGCTGCCTACCCTCTGTTCGAAGCGCTCGACATCGGACCCGTCGTGCGACTCCGGGCGGCACCGATGCGCAACCCGAGATTCGTCGTCGATGTCAACCTCGGGCGGCTGGCCCAGTTGCTTCGGTTGCTCGGGTTCGATGCCTTGTGGTCGGACGACCTCGACGACGCCACGCTGAGCGCGATCGGAGAGAAGCAGCGGCGGATCGTTCTCACCCGCGATCGGGGCCTGCTGAAGCGCCGGGTGATCGCACACGGTCTCTTCGTCCGGGCGGACGACCCCGTCGAGCAGGCCGTCGAAATCGTACGCCGGCTCGACCTGGGAGGCCGCCTCGAGCCGTTCACCCGGTGCCTGCGCTGCAACGGCCTGCTGCGCTCGGTCGCCAAGGCGGACGTGCTCGACCGGCTCGAGCCCAAGACACGCCGGTACTACGACGACTTCAGCACCTGCCGCGCATGCGGGCGGATCTACTGGCGGGGCTCGCACTACCCGCGGCTCGAGAGTCTTGTCGAGGAGATCCGCGCCGCAGTTTGAAACACGGCGCCGGTTAATAGGCCGTGGGAGACCCTGTTGATCCGCTTGGCGGCGCGGCTCGTGTGACCGGCGTGTCTACCGACTGCCATGCATCGCGCACGGAACGGATCACACCAACGTGCCCAGCGCGCTCCCGGTACGGTGCGGTCATCGTCGCCCGTCACCTGCCCGCGGCCGAACTCATCGACCTGCTGCGCTCGCCGCTCGCGGCCGACGAGCTCGGCGGGGCTTCCGGGGGCGCGCTGGTTGTCGACGCGACTGGCGCTGACGTGCCCGACGATCCTGCGCTGGCCGCGGCCCTCAGTGGCGTCCCGGTCGTGATCGTGGGGGTAGTCGCCCGAGATGCCCAGCCCGGCGTCGCCGCGCTCGCCGATGTCGTGGTCGCCCAGGACGACCCGTCGTTCGACCCGCTGCTGTCCACGATCGCCGCCCATCCCCACGCCGCCACCACGCTTGCCGTCCTGCTCCGCCGGCCGCCGCCCGCCGACCTCGGGGTCGGCCTGGCGGCCGAGTCGGCGGCCTACTCGACCCTCCAAGGAGGGCCGGAGTTCTCGGCCTGGCGTGCGTGTCGACCCGTGCGTGCCCGCCCGCCCGAGCCGGATCCGCCGGTGCGGTGCTCGCGCGACGGTTCGCGCCTACACGTCGCCCTTTCGCGCCCCGCGGTCCACAACGCCTTCAACGCCGCCATGCGGGACGCGCTCATCGACGCCTTCGCGCTCGGTGCCGATCTCACCATCGACGCCATCGAGCTCACCGGCGACGGGCCGTCGTTCTGCAGCGGTGGCGACCTCGACGAGTTCGGCTCGTTCCCCGACCCGGCGACCGCTCACCTCGTGCGTCTCACCCGCAGCGCGGGCCGATCCATCGCCCGGGTGGCGGACCGGGTCGTGGCCCGCCTCCATGGCGCGTGCGTCGGGTCTGGCATCGAGCTGCCGGCGTTCGCCGGGCGCGTGGTCGCCGCGCCCGACACCCGCATCGCCCTCCCCGAGGTTGGGATGGGACTCATCCCGGGCGCCGGCGGCACGGTCAGCCTGACCCGCCGGATCGGGCGGCATCGGACCGCGTGGCTGGCGCTCAGCGGCGCCACCATCGGCCCGGAAGTGGCGCGGGCTTGGGGGCTCGTCGACGAGCTGGCTCCGCGAGCGTTCGCGTGACGAAGCGCGAACGCTCGCGTTGGGACGCCCGAGGCGCAGAGCGCGCGAAGCCCCCGGGCGGCGCCGGGCGCCGGGCTGTCGTCGTCGACCGGGTTACTGCGCGCCGTACGCCGCGGTGAGCTCGGCCTTGAGCACCCGGCGCAGCAGCTTGCCGAGGTCGTTGTAGGGCAGCGCTTCCTGGAACGCGATGCGCTCCGGTGTCTTCGCCGATCGCAACCGGCTACGCACCCACTCCTGCAGCTCGGCCTCGGTCGCGGACGCGCCGGCGTGGAGCACGACGGCGGCCACGACCTTCTCGCCCCATTCGGCGTCGGGGACGCCGACGACGGCGGCGTCGGCGACTGCCGGGTGCGACGCGAGCACGTCCTCGATCTCACCGGGCGACATGTTCTCCCCGCCGCGGACCACGACGTCGTCGAGACGCCCCGACAGGTACAGGTAGCCGTCCTCGTCGAGGTGGCCGCTGTCGCGGGTGGGGAACCAGCCGTCGTAGGTCGCCTCGGGCCGGCCGAAGTATTCCCCGGCGACCTGCTCGCCCCGCACCCACACCTCGCCGGCCGCGCCGGCGGACACCGGCTGGCCCTCGTCGTTGCGGATCTCCACCTGCAGCGTCGGCAGGGGCCGCCCCACCGATCCGAGCCGGCGGCGCACGGCTGGGTCGGTGCTGGCGACCGCCTCCCGATGGTCCTCCGGTCCGAGCACGGCGATGGTGGAGCTGGTCTCGGTCAGCCCGTACGCGTTGACGAACGCGACGTGCGGGAGCAACACCAACGCCCGTTCGATCACTGCGACCGGCATGCGGCCGCCGCCGTAGGAGAGGTGCCGCAGGTGCTCGAGCCGCTCGCCGTCCCGCTCGAGGACGTCGAGGATGCGAGCGAGCATCGTGGGCACGACCATCGCCTGGGTGATTCGTTCGTCCCGGGCCGCAGCCACCCACGCCTCGGGGGTGAAGGCGTCGAGGTAGACGATCCGCCGGCCGGCGAACACCGATGTCAGCACCGCGGACGTGCCGGCCACGTGGTATGGCGGCACGCTGACGAGCGCAGCCTCCTCCTCGTCGGCGCCCATGAACTCGACGGTACCGATGACGTACGAGCCGAGGTGCTTGTGGCGGAGCACGGCGGCCTTCGGTTCGCCGGTCGTCCCGCTGGTGAACAAGAGGATGGCGATCTCGTCTGGGTCGCCGAAGAACTCGTCGTCGGCGTCAGCTGGGAACTGGCGCAGCTCGAGGAACGTCGCCCGCGGCACCAGTTCGACGCCGTCGATCGTGCCCACGCGGGCCGGTACCGGATCCTCGACGACGACGACTGAGGGCGCCGTCCGGGCCAGGATCGCGTGGAGTTGATCGTCGGCCAGCCGGTAGTTCACAGGGGCAAAGGGCGTGGCAGCGTAACCGCTGCCGAACAACAGGATCGGGACCGCCTCCGAGTTCACGTCCACCAAGCCGACCCGCTCGACGCCGCGCGCCCTGATCCACGCCGCCGCCCGCCGGGCGTCGTCGCGGAGCCCTCGATAGGTGAGGCCACCGGGTCGGGATCCGAACGCCACCCGGTCGCCCATCCCATCGGCTGCCATCTCCAAAAGCATCGAGAGGTGCATGGATGGCGCCTTTCAACTCAGGCCGGTGGCCGGGGTAGCTCGGGGTCGGCGACGTGCAGCAACTGCTTGCCGAGGTTCTCGCCGTCGAAGAGGGGCTGGAGGGTGACCGGGGGCGCGTCCCAGGCCTTCGACCATGTCTTCCGCCCACGTGAGCCGACCCTCGTCGACCCACCGCCGGAGATCGGCGCGCGCTGCCGGAAAGCGCTCGGCGTGGTCGCGCACGATGAAGCCTTGCATCGTCGCCCGCTTGGTCGTGAGGAACTGGTAGTTCCGCAAGCCGACCTCGGGCCGCTCCGGGCGATACCCGGTGGAGATCGACCCGCAGAGGACGATGCGGGCGCCGACCGCGATGTTCGCCAGCGCGTTGTCCAGCAGCGTGCCCCCCACGTTGTCGAACACCACGTGGAAGCCGCCTCGGGCCGCGTCGCGCAAGAGGCGGAAGATCTTCTCGTCGCGGTAGTCCAGACAGTCGTCGAAGCCAGCGACGTCGGTGACCCAGGCCCGCTTCTCGGGCGAACCGGCAGTCCCGACGACGAGATCGGCGCCCATGATCCGCGCGATCTGGCCCGCGATGGAGCCCGTGGCGCCGGCCGCGGCGGTGACGAGCACCCGGCATCCAGATTCGGGACGGCAGAGGTCGTGCATCCCGACGTACGCCGTCAACCCGGTGACGCCGAGGACGTTGAAGGCGAGCCAGCACGTCCGCACGAGGATCTGACCCGGTCCCGGTTCTTCGACCGGCTCCTCGACCAGCGCGAAGCGCGAACTCCTCCGGTGAGAGGCTCAGGGCCAGCGACCCGAGGTTCTCTTCGAGGCACTCGAGCCGCTCGGCACCGGGGATCGGGACGACGTCGTCGCCTTGGGCGTGCAACCAGGCCAGCGCCACCTGGCCGGGTGTGACGCCCGCCTTGGCTCGGCCGATCTCGCGGAGCACGTCGACCAGCGCCGATCGACGGTGAAGTCGACATCGAGGATCGGACACGAACCCTGCACCCGCTGTTCCGCCTCGGCGTAACCGACGATGACACCTCCGGACCGGTAACCCTGGTGCTGCTCGCTACCCTATGCCTGCCTCCCGCCGCCTGTCGTCAGGAGCGTCGATGACCGACCTCGATGCCTTGGTCGACGATCTTGCGGCCGAACACGCCGCTCTCGACGCCGTCGTCGCCAACGTCGGCGACGACCAGTGGCGCGAGCCCACCCCCAGCCCGGGGTGGAGCGTCGCCGACCAGATCGGCCACCTCACGTACTTCGACAGTGCCGCGGTCGCGGCCATGACGGACCCCGCCGCCTTCAGGACGTCCGCCGCCGAGCTGGTCGGGGCGTGGGACCGTGTCGACGACCTGACGCTGCATCGCGACCTGAGCCCGCCCGAACTGCTCGCCGCGTGGCGCGCGCACCGCCGGCGGCTCGTCGAGGAGGCCGGCCGCCTGAGCCCCGATGCCCGGGTCGTCTGGTATGGGCCGTCGATGAGCGCAAAGTCGTTCATCACTGCCCGCCTGATGGAGACATGGGCGCACGGCCAGGATGTCGTGGACGCCCTCGGAGCCGACCGACCCGCGACCGATCGGCTCCGGCACATCGCCCAGCTCGGCTACATCACCCGGGGCTGGTCATACGCCAACCGGCGGCTCGAACCGCCGCCCGGCCAAGTCCGCGTCGAGCTCACCGGACCATCGGGCGACGTGTGGGTGTGGGGCCCCGAGGACGGCGACGAGGTCGTGCGCGGCCCGGCCCTCGACTTCTGTCTGGTGGTCGCCCAGCGACGGCATCTCGACGACACCGCTCTCGCGGTGACAGGCGACGGCGCCCGCGACTGGATGATCAAAGCCCAGATCTTCGCTGGCCCGCCCACCGACGGCCCCGCACCCGGGACGCGGCCGGGGTGAAAGTCGTGGGGTGTCTCCTTTGGCAAAGCGATGTCGTGGTAGCGGGCCAGGTACATGGAGATCTTGCGAGGACCAAAGTGGTAGTGCTGGCGCAGGTAGACGATCTTGCCGACGATCTCGATCTCGGTCGCCCCGGTGCTGTTGAGCGGCCGGCTCGAGCCATCCCGCAGGCCTTCCTCACCCAGCTCCTCGAATCGGTGCAGCCACTTGCAGAAGGTCGGCCGGCTGATCCCGTGAGACCGGCCCGTCGCCGAAACGTTCCCGGTGACCTCCTCCGCATGACGTAACACCGCCAGTCGGTGGCGGATCTTGCGTTGCTGGTCCCGTTCGTTCACAGGGTTCCATCTCATGAGAGACGCCGATCTATAGACGACCTCCGTCAGTTCTTCATTCGGGCAGGCTGGACTACCATCGACCGGGTGCCAAGAGCGCCGCTGAGGCCGCCCTCGCTCGCCCGGTTGGCGGTGGAGCCTCTGGCAATCACCGAGTACGCACTCCTGCGGTCGGCGAGGCCCGTATTGGCGGGAACCAGACGGGGCGATAGTTCGCCACGTCGAGATCTCCATACGACCGAGCGTCTCGCGGTCGATCTGGACGGGCAGGGCCGCAGCCTCGTCATCAGTCAGACCTGCGATGCGCAGTCGCGCGTTCAGCTCGCGCAGCGCGCCGGCCAATCTCTCCAGATTCTCGGCGCCTCGCTGCGCGAGGCAGTCGACGTCCTTCGTCAGTCGCTGGGCGCCGTGAGCCTGCGCGGCGGCGCCGCCGACGAGTATGTACTCGACGCCATGGCGGTCGAGGACAGCGATGACGCGGGCGATGTCGAGCGGCGGAGGCTCAGCCGGCGTGGGCGTTGCGTTCCGCTTCGATCTCGGCCAACCACTCGAGCACGGCCTCCTTGGAGTCCAAGCGGCGACCATCGGTCGTAATCGACACGTCGTCGGCCGTGGGCGGCCCTGCGCGGTCCAAAGCTGCCTGCAGCTCCTCGAGCGTCATCGGCAGCCTCTTGCCGGCCATGGCGAAAGGCTACCGCTGGCCGCGACGGCTCCGGCTGGTCCAGCATGGCGGCGGTGGCAGAGCTCGTCGTCGATGCCCGTCGTCGATCAGGCTGCCGACACCGTCGAACTCGACGTCGAGTGCGTCAGCGGCGTGCTCGTGATCGGTGACTCACTCGTGCCTTCAGGGATGCGCGAGGAATACCGCCAGGATCACTGTCACGGGCCAGGGCATTGACTCGATCGCTGCCGGCGACTCGCTGACAACCGTCGGCCAGTGGTGGCCGCCGGAGCGTGAGGTCAAGCTCCTGCATGCGTGGCGGGCGTTACGTGCCACGTGGCGTCATCGGCAACTCGTGTTAGGCGTTGTGCGGGCCGAGCGGTCTTTCGGCGTGTTCATCGACGCCGGCGTCGCGTTCCCGGTACTGATCGACCTCGCGGACCCCGTGTTGCGGATCGGAGACAGAGCATCCGGCGTGATCGATCGCTTCGATGCCCACTTCATGGAAGTCGTACTGACGGATGCGCCAGAAGACGTCGCGACATCGACGGGCACGGCCGTGGTCACGGACGAGTTCAGCGGCCACCCACCCGAGTGGAATCCGCGGCTCGACCCGTGAGCGAATCATCCCGCGTTCTTCCCGCGCGGGCTCAAGTTCGCCAGCGTCCGCGGACGTGCGCGCAGCGCCGTGACCAGCACCGCAGTGGCGCCGCCGCGAGCGAATCTGACGCCAGTCAGATTTCGGGACGCTGAAGTCGCGGGTTCGAACCCCATCCCACATTCGTTTCCAGACGCGGGCGGTCCGCCACGAGCGTGTCGCCCACCGGCAGTCGACCGGCCGGCGTGAGCCACGTCGTTAGGAGCGCACCATCTCCATCGAGTACTCGCTACGTCGGTGGAGCATGAGCCCGACCATGGCCACGATCGCGAGGATGCAGTAGCCGCCGCATTGGGCGCTCTTGGTCACGTCGAACCACACCAGGCAAAGGAACGGAACGACGGGGACGAGCATGGCGGCAGACATCTCGGCGGAGTTCTTCACGCCCATGCCGCGGTGCAGCATCCAGACCACCATGGGGACGGTCATGCCGGCGGCGATGACGAGCAACGAGGCGAGCGGATGTTTGAGGGTGGCTTCGTCCCACGTCATACCGACGATGGTGAGGAAGATCCCGGCGGCCACGATCATGCCGGCGACCATCACCGCGAACATCTCGATGAAGTGACGCCAGAAGCGCGAGAGGTGCGGGCGTCGCGCTAGGTGCTGCGTGGGATCGATGGAGCCTGCGTGTGCCATGGCGGAGTCCTACCTGTGATCGCTCGAACGGCTGTCGTTCCGGGGGGTCGGTTCCATGGACGCGCCCTTGGGCGGGCTTCGGTAGGGGCGAAAGGCCCGATGTGGTCAGCGCCGGCCGGCGGATCAGATTCGGCGGGCGACGCCAACGATGTGCTCGGCTGCGAGCTCCGACAGCCAGCAGGGCTGGAAAAGAACCGTTCGCTGGTCTCGATGACGAACCCGGCGTCGACGATGGCCTGTTCGGTGTCGCGGGTGAGATGACGCCCGCCGACGAATCGGGTCCAGATGGGGTCGGCGCGTCGTTGCCGCCGCGCCGAGGCCGGGTCGTGGGCGAAGACGTGTTCGTAGAAGCGCAGCTCGCCGCCGGGGCGGATGACGCGTCACAGCTCGCCAGCGCCGCCGGTTGGTCGGCGACGGAGCACAGCACGAGCGAAGCGACGCCGGCGTCGACCGACGCGTCCGTTGAGCAGGCGTCGGCGATGGTCGGCCGCGCCGGCCTGTTCGGCCGCGGCGGACACGCGCTGGTGGATGCGGGCGAACACCCGGTGACGCACGCGCTTGGTCCTGCCGGCGGTCATGCCGCACCCTCGCGGGTGACGCGGTCGGGGTGGGCGGTGAACTCGTCGCGGCAGTAGGGGGAGCAGAACCACCAGGTGCGGCCGTCGAGTTCGACGTGGGGGAGATCGCCGGTTGCGACGGCCATGCCGCACACCGGGTCGGTGGCCATGGCGGCGAGCTCGCGGAAGCGGCCGTCTTCGAGCCACAGGACGCGGTCGGCGATCTCTCGGAGCCGGTCGTCGTGGGAGACGATGACGACGCTGCGGCCGTCGTCGGTGGCGAGCTGGCGCAGGAGCCGGGCGATCTCGCGGCCGTGGCCGGAGTCGAGGTTGGCGGTGGGTTCGTCGGCGAGGATGATCGGCGCGTTGTTGGCGAGGGCGCGCGCGATCGCGACGCGTTGCTTCTCGCCGCCGGAGAGCTGGTCGGGGCGGAAGTCGAGCCGCTGACCGAGGCCGAGCCGTTCGAGGAGCTCGGTGGCCCGCTGGCGGGCGACGCGACCGCGGACGCCAGCGAGGTTGCAGGCGAGCTCGACGTTCTCCAGCGCGTTCAGCGCGGTGAGCAGGTTGAAGTCTTGGAACACGAAGCCGAAGTGGTGGGCGCGCAGGGGCGGCATCGCCCGCTCGGGCGCGGTGGCGAGATTGGTGGCGTCGATGGTGATCGATCCCGACGTGGGGCGGAGCATGGCGCCGAGCATCAGCAGCAGGGTGGTCTTGCCGCTGCCCGACGGGCCCATGATCAACACGACTTCGCCGCGCTCGATGTCGAGGTCGACGTGGCGGACGGCGTCGACGGCGAGGTTGCCAGCGCCGTACGTCTTGGTCAGGTCGTGGACGGACACGGTGGTCATGACGCCCTCCGGAAGGCGGATGCGGGGTCGACGGCCGCGACCCGGCGAAGCGGGACGATGGCGCCGACCGCGCCGACGGCGAGCGCGGCGAGCGCGACGCGCTCCACGCTGTTCGGTTCGATGGCGATGGTGATCGCCGGGCTGACGCGCTCAACGACCGCGCCGAGCCCGATGGCGAGCACGGTGGCGGTGAGCACGGCGAGCCCTACCGACCAGGCAGCTTGGGTGAGGACCACGATCGCGAGGCGCCGGGTACGGCCGCCGAGCGCTTTGACGATGGCGTGCTCGCGCAGCTTGGCCAAGGTGAGAGCGAACAGTGTGAGGCCGATGACGGCGAGCGCGATGAGCAAGCCGATGATCGACATGATCTGCATGAGGTCAGCGGACATGTCGCGCACCAGCGCCGCTTCCTCGTGGGCGAACTGCCCGCGGGTCAGCACCGTGTCGCCGGGCAGCGCAGCCGCGACGCGCGGCGCGAGCTCGGTGGCGGAGACGCCGGGTGTGGCGCCGACGAGGACGTAGGCGACGGCATCACCGCGTCGCGCCGCGAAGTCGTCGGTGGTGATGAACGCGATGGAGTTGACGATGGTGGTGCCGCCCCGGAACAGTCCGCTGACGCGAAACGAGTCGCCGAACACGGTCACGCTGTCGCCCAGGTGCAAGCCGAGCCGGTCGGCGGCCACCGCCTCGACTGCGATCTCCCCGCTCGCGGGCGCGCGTCCGGCGAAGAACTGGCGCGGTCCACCTCGCCCGGTGCCCGTGTCGTAGCCGATGACGTAGGAGAGCTGTTGGTTCCCGTCGCCCGCGACCAAGAACGTGGTCGTATAGCGGATCGCTTCGGCCCACGCGACACCCTCGACCCGGCGGACCGTCGCGGGGGTGTCGGGGTCCAGCGCGGATAGGGACATGTGCATCGTGCGCACGTCCTTCTGGGAGACGATCACATCGGCGGGAGAGCTGCGCAGGTAGGCGGTGACCTGGTGCATGGCGCCGTCGAAGATCCCTTGCAGCATGAGCACCAGCAGCAGCGCGGCGGCGACCCCGCCGACGGCGAGCGCGGCGCGACGGCGGTCCTGAAACAGCGCCCTCCGGGCCAGCGGCACGCGCCCGGTCACGACGCGCTCCGGAAGGCGACGGCCGGCTCGAGAGCGGCGAGCCGGCGCGCGGGTACCACCGCCGCGAGCAGCGCCATGGCCAGCGCCGCGACGGCAGCGCGCCCAACGGCGCCGGCAGTGAGCACGACGGTGAACTGGGGGCGGGTCCGGCTGATGAGGGCGCGTCCGCCGCCGAACAGACCCCACCCCGCAATGAGGCCGAGCGCGGCGAGCGTCATGGTGTGGCCGAGGGCGAGCCCGACGAGCCGGGCGCGGGTGGCGCCCATCGCCTTGACGATCCCGTACTCACGGCGCCGCTCGACGATCGTCGTGTACGCGGTGAGCGCGATCATCATCGTCCCGGCAGCGAGACCGATCCCGACCATGAGCCGAATCGGCGACCCGAAGATCCCGACCGCGAACTTCAGGTTGTTGGCCGCGACCGCGTCGCGGTCGAGCACGTTCAAGCCCTCGGCTCGAAGGCGCTCCGCGACCGCCGCGGGCTTGGCGGTGCCGACGAGGATGACGCTCGTCGAGTTCGGGGACGCGCTCAACGCGTCGAGCGCGGCGTGCGTGACGAAGACGTAGGACATCATGAACCCGTTGGTGTCGGCGAGGCCGACGACCCGCAGGCCGTGACCCATCACGTCGAGCCGGTCACCGACGCGGATGCCGTGCCGATCGGCCAGCAGCGACCCGATCACGATCTCGTCGTCCACGGCCGGTGCGCGGCCGGGGGACAGTGACCACGGACCGCCGCGCTGGCCCGGCACCGACCCGACGACATAGGCGGCGACCTTCTGGCCGTGCAGTTGCAGGATCACATGCGACGTTCGGACCGGGGCGGCCCACGCGACGTCAGGCTCGGCACGCACCGCGTCGAGGGTGCTGAGCGGCAGCGTGCTGGCCCCGGCGGTGAGATCCCGCACCCCGGGCTGCAGCACATACAGGTCGGCACCGACGTTGTCGGTGTACAGCGTGGTCTGTTGCTGGATGCCGACCCACATGCCGTCGAGCAGCAGGATCAACATCACGGCCAGCCCAACCCCGGCGACGCTGGCCGCCAGGCGGCGCCGGTCGGCAAACAGGTTGCGGCGAGCGAGCGGCACGCGGCCCATCGCTCAGCCCGCCTTCACCCCTCGATTGTTCGACCGGTCGCGATCGTCGCGGCGGACGAGGGTGACGATCACCCAGACCACGACGGCCCAGAAGCCGAGCATGACCAACGGCATGAGCACGAACCACCACCAGCTGAACCCGTCGTAGTGACTCCACATCATCGGACCGCACCCCCTCCCACGGAACGGCCCGCGGTGTCGCGGTAGGTGTCGCGGCAGCCGGACGAGCAGAACCACCAGGTTTGCCCGTCCTGCGTGAGCGACGGTGTGGCTGCGCTCGGACGGACCGTCATGCCGCACACCGGATCGATGACCGCCGCGTCAACCACCGTCACGACCGGCGCATCGACACGTTGGCCTTCCTGCCCGTCGTCGGGCGGATGGAAGCGGCGAAGCCGGTTGGCGTTGCTGACCACCGACAGGCTCGACGCCGCCATCGCCGCGGCCGCGATCATCGGGCTGAGCCGCACTCCGATGATCGGGTAGAGCACGCCGGCCGCGATCGGAATCCCGAGCGCGTTGTACCCGAACGCGAAGCCGAGGTTCTGGCGGATGTTGCGCATGGTCGCCTTCGACAACGCGATCGCGGTGACCAACCCCGACAGCTGGCCGGAGATGAGGGTGATGTCGGCTGCTTCGATGGCGACGTCGGTGCCGGTGCCGATGGCGATCCCGACGTCGGCTTGCGCCAAGGCGGGCGCGTCGTTGATGCCGTCGCCCACCATCCCGACGGTGCGGCCTTCGCCTTGGAGGCGGGCGACTTCAGCCGCCTTGTCGCCGGGCAGGACCTCGGCTAGGACCCGATCCACGCCGGCAGTCCGCGCGATCGCTTCGGCGGTGCGGCGGTTGTCGCCGGTGAGCATGACGACTTCGAGGCCGAGACGGCGGAGGGCGTTGACGCTGGCGGCGGCGTCAGCCTTGAGTGTGTCGGCTACCGCGACGACCCCCGCGGGCCGGCCGTCGAGCGCGACCAACATGGCGGTCTTGCCGTCGGCCGCGAACCGGGCGGCAGTGTCGGTGAGCGGGCTCGGGTCGATGCCGGCGTCTTCGAGCAGCCGGGTGTTGCCGACCAGCACCCTCTGCCCAACGACCGTCGCCATGACGCCTTTTCCAGTGATCGAGTCGAACATCTCGGGTTCGGGCACCGGCGCACCACGTGCGTGCGCGGCGGCGACGATGGCTTGCGCGAGAGGATGCTCTGACCTTGTTTCAGCCGAGGCCACCAAGCCCAGCAACTTGGTCTCGTCGCTAGCACCGACAGCGACGAGGTCGGTGAGCTCGGGACGGCCGTTGGTCAGCGTGCCGGTCTTGTCGAGGATCAGCAGGTCGAGCTTGTGCGCGGTCTCGAGCGCCTCGGCCGAGCGGATGAGCACCCCCGCTTCGGCGCCCTTGCCGGTGGCCACCATGATCGACAAGGGTGTCGCGATCCCCAGCGCGCACGGGCAGGCGATGATGAGCACCGCGACGGCGGCGACCAACGCGAACGTGAACGCGGGCGTCGGACCGACGTCGAACCACACGACGAAGGTGGCAATGGCGATGAAGAGCACCGCGGGCACGAACCAGCTCGCCACTGCGTCGGCCAGCCGTTGGATGGGTGCCTTGGACGACTGGGCTTGGCGCACGAGCCGCACGATCTGGGCGAGCATCGTGTCGCGTCCCACCTTGGTGGCACGCATCCTGAACGCGCCCGTCTGGTTCAACGTCGCGCCGATCACCGTGTCGCCCGCCGTCTTGGTGATCGGCATCGACTCGCCGGTGACCATCGACTCGTCCAGGCTCGATTGGCCGTCGAGGATCTCACCGTCGACCGGCACCTTCTCGCCGGGACGGACGAGCACCACGGCACCGGCAGCAACCTCTTCCACCGGCACCTCGACGACCAGACCGTCGCGCTCCACCCGGGCGGTGCGGGCCTGCAAACCGATCAGCCGGCGAATCGCCTCACCGGTCCCAGCCTTGGCCCGCGCCTCGAGCAGCCGGCCCAACAGGATCAACGTGACGATCACGCCGACCGCTTCGAAGTACACGTCGCGGACATCCTTGGGCACCAACCCGGGCGCGACGGTCACGACCGTGCTGTAGCCGTACGCGGCGACGGTGCCCAGCGTGATGAGGCTGTTCATGTCGGCGGCCCGGTGGGCGAGGGCGAGCCAGCCGGTGCGATGGATGGGCCAGCCGACCCAGACCATGACCGGGGCAATGAGCGCGAGTTGCAGCCAATGGTTCATGAGCCACATCGGGATCCACTCGGCGCCGAACACGTCGCGGCCCATCACCGCGAACAGCACGGGCGCGGTCAGGGCTGCGCCGACGATCAGACGGCGCGAGAGATCAGCAACCTCGGCGCGCCGCGCCGCGGTTTCGGCGTCGCCGTCACCGTCGCCGCTGTCGGTGTCGTCGGTGACCGGGACCGCGCCGTCGACCGGTTCGCCTTCGATGAGCAGCGTCCCGTGGAGCATGTTCATCCCGCACGCGAAGCCGTAGCTGCCTGGGCGAGTGGGCGTGAACTCAACGGTGGTTTCTGTGAACGGAGCCAGGTAGCGGCTAAGCGCGAGGTCGGCGAAGACGACCTTGGATGAGCAGTCGCCGTCTTCTTGACGGTCGAACACGATTCGCAGCGGTGCGCCGGTGTGGGCCCGAACGATATCGGGGCGGTAACCGCCGCTCACGGTGATGCGCAGCTCCTGCACGCCACCCCGGTCGACTGCGTCCGACGCCGATCGCGGGCGGAAGAAGAACCGGGCCAGCACCGCGATCAGCGCTGCGCCGCTCACCGTGACGATCAGCTGCGATGCGGTCATGGCGACACCTCCTGGGCCCTTCCGCCACCATCATGCACTTCGATACCCCCTAGGGGTAGGGACTTTCGCCTCTGTTATCGGAGGTGTTGGAGGGCGATCATGAGGACAGACAGCGAACAAGGAGTCGTCGCCATGACGCACTCGAACCGGATGCTCCCCTACCTCCTCGGTGCGGCGACCATCGCTGCGTTGCTGATCGCGTTCGGCGCGCCGCTGGCGTCGCTGCTGCCGTTCGCCATCCTGTTGGCCTGCCCGCTGATGATGATCGTGATGATGGCGGGCATGCGCAGCATGCACGGCGGCAGCCACGATCACGCCGGGCACGGCTGCGAGCACGACCCGACCCGCCGGGCGCCCCGGTGAGGGTGTCGAACACGACAGCGAACTGCGCGCCGCGACCAGCCACTCGAGATGACGTGGCCACTCACCCCATGAGGAACCAGCAATGACCGACACGATGCAAGCCTCCGTCCTTCCACCGGAACCGCCCGCGCCACCGCGCCGAAACCCGACGCTCACCGCGCTCGCGGCCCTCGCCATCCTCGCCGTCGTCGCGCTCGGCATCGTCGCGGTCATCGCCGTAACCAACCGTGACAACGGCACCACGATGATGGGCACCAATGGCATGCCCGGCTCGATGACGAGCAACGGACAGATGATGGACGGCTCGATGATGAACGGCTCGATGATGGGCCACGCGACGTCGAGTCCGACCATCCCGGGCGCCCGCGAGATCGCCATCACGGCGACCGCGTTCAACTTCGACGCAACCGAGATTCACGTGCGCGCCGGTGAGAACATCACCATCGTCCTGACCGCGAGCGACACCACCCACGACTTCACGATCGACGAACTCGGCTTCCACGTCGCCGCCAGCCCGGGCCAACCCGGGCGCGGCAGCTTCCACGCCCCTGCGACCGCCGGCCGCTACACGGCCTACTGCTCCGTCGCCGGGCATCGCCAAGCCGGCATGACCGCCACCGTCGTCGTCGACCCGGCCTGAACAGAAGACCTGCCATGCGGGGCTACACGATGAACCGTACCGACTACCTCCACCGCCTCCGGCGTATCGAAGGCCAAGTCCGCGGCTTGCAGCGCATGATCGAGAACGACATGCATAGCCGTGGGCTTGGGTGAGGGATCTGTGATCAGAGGCTGGTCAGGAGGGCAACCAGCAGCAGGGCGACGCCGGCCACGGCGGTCCCGACGTACACGGTCTCTGTGGTGCGTTCGCGACTACTCCGGCGACCGACGCGGATGCTTCGCCATACACGAGCCGAGAACCGCTGCGAGCGCTGAAGAGTGGCGTACTCGCCGAGGGCGACCGCAACGGCGACTGCGACCCAGCCCCACGAACCCCAGAACAGGACGGCCGCGACGACCGGGGCGCCGATTAGGAGATAGGCGATGACCACTCGGGCTCAGCGTAAAGGGAAGGACACTCGCCTATCTCTCCTTGAAGGTGGGTCCTGCGTCGACGCGCCGGGATCGGGCCGCCGCGCTCCGGCGAGAGGCCGAGGAGATGCTCTCCGAAGGGGCGACGCGAGGGAGTGGGCGCGACTGCACGGCATAAAGATCCCAGGAGCCCGGTCGCCGACGATTCGACGGCCACGCCCTGATCCTTCCACCCGCCGGCGTGGTCGCGCGCGACCTCGCGCAAGGTCCGGAGCGGGCGTGCTGCGCTCGAGAAAGTGACCTTCGCCTCTGCCGTGGGCCGCTCGCGAGGCGCATCACGGAACGTGAGAGACAAGACAACCACCAAGGAGGTGGCGCATGAATGCCGCATTCATCGTGACGTGGTCGCGTCCGTTCCCCGGCAGAGAGAAGAAGGCCCTCGACTTTGGCGTCGAGGTCAACGAGTACTGGGGCAAGCTTGCCGCTGACGGCAAGTGCACCCCGCCCGAGATGTTCTTCCTACCCAACGGCCAAGGCTTCTGGATGGTCAAGGGCGACCGGGAGGAGCTGTACAAGCTCTTCTGGAGCGACGTGTCGCAGACGCTGTTGACAAAGGGCGAGTACCTCTTTGGCGACTTCAAGCACGCGATCGCCGTCACTGGCACCGCGGCTGACGAGTTCCTGTTCAGGTACACCGAGGTCGGCACCGAGCTCGGCTACATCTGATCGTCGAACCAGACGGAAGGGCGGCGCCGCGTCTGGCGCCGCCTCTTCGCGTGGAACCGCCCGATCTCAGCGAAGGATCGGAGGCGACAGGGGCACCTGAACTCGGCTCCGCGGGATGCCTGCGCGGCGGCCACCGGGTCGAGTGATCGCCCCAGACCCTGTAGCGCGCGTTGAGTCCGCAGCACCGCCACCCAGGGGAGAGCATCAACGATGCCCGGTTGGTACGTCCATCTCGAAGCGGCCAAGCTCCCGGCGCAACGCCTGCAAGCTGGCGACGTGCCGCCCGAGAGGTCAACCTCGACGTCGCCCGAGCGCAGGAGCTGGGCGACATCGCCCACATGTGGCGCAACCATTACGCGATCGGTGCGCTAGGCCCGGACCTCTTCTACCTGCTGCCGGACTTCAAGGGCGATGCGGGCGCGGCGATCCTGAGCGCGGTCAGGTGGCTGCTCGACGTCTGGCAGGCCGTCGACGACGCAATCCTCGGCCCGTGGGAGGACTGGATGGGCCCGCTCGGCGCCAACGACGCCGATCTGGCCGCCGCCTTGACCGCGGCAGGGTGGCCGGATCGGTGTGGGGTGCGGCGGGCTGGGCGATGATGGGATAGTGACCACAGGCCGTCGGGAGGACCTCTTAGGTGAGCTGCCTGACCGGCTGTTCCGCCTACTCGTCGACCGAACGGCTGTGCCGTTCGTCGTCATCGACCCCCACGGAACGATCGTCTATGCGAGCACGTCCATCGCGGTCGTGGTCGGCTGGACCTCCGAGCGACTGATCGGCCGCAACATGGTCGAGTTCATCGAGCCGGGAGCGGTGGAGCTGGCGTTGGCCGCTCTCGTGGAGATCGACTCTCTCGACCGGATGGACTCGGCGGTGCCGATCGTGTTCCCGGTCATGCTGCCCGATGGCGGATCTCGTCACATCGAGGTGGCAGGGATGCCTCTGTTCGATGCCGAGGCCGGCGACCTCATGGCGCTGCGCCTCCGATCGTGGGAGGCGGAGCGGCACATGTCGCAGTTCGTCAGGGCCATGGTTGCCGGGGAATCCCTAGCCCAGGACCTCGAGCGTCTGACGAGGTCACTCACCTCGTCCATGGAAGGCGTCGGCGCGTCGGTGCACCACGGCTTCGACGGCGAGTCGTTCCACGGCGTCGCCGGCTCGTGGCCCGGGGCCGCCGCACTGCCGGTGAGGGGCTCCCCGTGGGTCGACTCACTTGATCAGCGCGGCGTCCGAGAGGTCCCGGCCGATCACCCCGCGCTCGCCGCGCTGGGCGCCGTCAGGGGCTGGTTGATGCCGGTGCACCCTCGAAGCGGGCTTCCGCCGGCCGTGCTCTCGCTGTGGCGACACAGGTCGGACGCGCCTTCCCACGGCCACCGCCAAGCATTCGTGCAGGCCTGCGACTTCGTCGAGCTGGCCATCGTCCCTCGGCCGAGCACGAACGCCTCGTGCACCTGGCCCGCTACGACGCGCTGACCGGCGTCGCCAACCGGGCCACCTTCCGCGACCTGCTCGGAGCGGCCCTCGCTCGTGGCGAACGTGACCTCGCGGTCGGGTTCTGTGACCTCGACGACTTCAAGGAGGTCAACGACCGCCACGGGCACAGCCTCGGCGACAACGTCCTCGTGGAGGTCGTCGCACGCCTCAGCGGCGGCCTCCGCGCCGGCGATGAGATCGCCCGTATGGGCGGCGACGAGTTCACCATCCTCTGGCGCAATATCCCCGACGCGGCTGCCGCCCACGCTGTCGCAGCCAGGGTCGTGGCCGCCGGGGACGATGTGATCCCGGCACCCGGCGGGGGAGTGAGCGTTGGTGTCTCCGTCGGCGTCGCGATCGCTCAGCCCGGCGACACTGCCGAGACCCTGCTCGCTGCCGCGGACGCCGCCTTGTACGAATCCAAGAAGGCGGGCGGCCGTCGGGCAACGATGCGCGCCGCGAGATGATCCGCCCGACGCTGTCGTGGGGCGCGAGCGTGTCCGATGACGGTGCGAGCGTCTCGGGGCGCAGACCAAGCAACGCATCGGCACTGACCTCCGGCGCCTCCGGGCCTGTGGGCGCGCTGACCACACTCCGCCGGACGTTCAGGCTGTCGGTGGGTGCATGACTGCGTGTGCTCTTGCGCTGGCGTGCCCGCCTGCAGAGACTGGGCCCGAAGGAGGTTCCTGTGATGCGACGCTGGCTGGTTCGGCTTGTCCTGCTCGCCTTTGTGGCCGTGAGCGCAACGCCTGCGCTCGCCGCGACGACGCCAGGGCGTGTGGCGTTCCCCAACGGCGTCGCCGTCGGGGAAGTAACGCCGACGACGGCGGTCGTCTGGACCACAACGGACCGACCCGCCGCGGTGAAGCTGGAGGTGTTCGGACATCCGTCGTTCCGCGGTCGGGACGTGTTCCACCGCACCGTCCGCACGGCCGCGTCCGACGACTTCACCGCACACGTCGAGGCGACGGGCCTCTCGCCGGCCACGACCTACTTCTACCGTTGGCGCCACGGCGCCGAGACGGGGCCGACGGGGACCTTCCGCACCGCGCCCAGTGTCGGCACGGCCGCCGATGTCCGGTTCGCCGTCACCGGGGATTCCGACGGCACGCTGGTCAACGGCCAGCCCGTGTTCAACAACTTCGAGGTCCTCGACGCCATCCGCGCCGAGGCTCCCGACTTCTGGATGTACCTGGGTGACACCATCTACGCAGACTCGGGTCTCCGGCCGGCCGGGCCGGCCACGACCGTCGACGAGTACCGCGACGCATACGCGGTGAACCGGGGCTACCCCGCGCTGCGTGCGCTCCTGGCGAGCACGTCGACGTACGCGATGTGGGACGACCATGAGGTGCACAACGACTTCGACGGTCAGACGGTCGACCCGGCCCGCTACGCGGCTGGGCGCCAGGCGTTCCTGGAGTGGATGCCGTTCACGGGCGGGACGCTCGTCGACCCGACGTGCGCCGGTGACCCCCTGTTCCGCACCTTCTCGTGGGGCAGCGAGGTCGACGTGATCGTCTTGGACGAGCGCTCGTGCCGCAGCGCCGACGTGTCGACGATCTGCGGCGGCGACCTCGCGCCCACGCTCCCGACTGCGTTGCGCACGCAGTTCGGGTTGCCCGCGTCACCGCCGGCGGGCTGCCTCGAAGCGATCTTTGACCCGACGCGCACGATGCTCGGCCCGGTTCAGCTCGCCGCGTTCGAGCAGGCGTTGCTCAACTCGCGCGCCACCTTCAAGCTCGTCATGAACGAGGTACCGATCCAGCAGTACTGGGCGCTCCCGTACGACCGGTGGGAGGGCTATGGGGCTGAGCGCAACGAGGTCATCGACGTCATCCGCGACAACGGCATCACAGGCGTGGCGTTCCTCGCCACCGACAATCACGCCAATTTCTTCAACGACGTGTTCATCGATCGGTTCACGGATTCTGAACCCGTCGCCGACGAGATCGTGGCCGGTCCCATCGCGACGAACACCCTCGAGCAGGAGATCATTAACCTGCTCGGCCCACCGGGGGTCGCCGCCTTCCAGGCGGCACTCGGCATCGCCGGAATCGGTTGCCGTCAACTCGACACGTACGCGTACGCGCTGGTCGACGTCGACGCGGATACGGGCACCGCGACGGTGTCGCTCCGGGACGAGACGGGGGCCGTCCTTGCTGACTTCGGCGATGCGACCGTGCCATGTGTCCGCGCCATCGGGTGAGGACGCCCCTGGCTGTCTCACCGCGGGCGCGGTTCTGAAGGGCTCTATGAGTTCTCGTGCCCACCTGGCTCGATTCGGTTTGCAGGTGCTTCGAGCGTCCGCCCATTCACGGGCCGGCACCAGGGTCGAAGGTCATCCAACCTCATCCAGAGGCCTAACCCTCCATCGTCATGTCGTCTGACGGCATGTCCATCGACGGCACGAGCGCGTCTGCGACCCGGCCCGACAGCCCGACGGCCAGTGCCAGCACGAGGAACGTCACCCCGAGCACGCGGCTCAACCGTGCGCCTGCGGCCAGGATCTTCTCGCCCACGACGACCGCGGCCAACCCGATCATCGCCCACACGTTCATGACGCCGAAGGCGATGAACAGGATCATCAGCGCCCAACAACAGCCGAGGCAGTAGCCGGCGTGGTGGAGCGAGACCTTCAGGTCTCGGAAACGGCCCTTCACGTTGCCGTAGTGAAGGAGCTGGGCGAGCGGCGACCGGCAGTGGCGCAAGCACCGGGCCTTCAGAGGCGTGAGCTGGTAGAGGCCAGCGGCCACCAAGGCGGCGACGGCGACCGTTCGCATGGCCGTATCCGAGTCGCCTGCGACGGTGTCCACGACGCGCAGCACGGCGTAGATGGGCACGCCCGCCAACGCCCAGGCGACGAGGTAGCCGGCTACGAACACGGAGAGCCGCGGGCCCCGGTCGGTCTTGATCGTGCGGGCGTACAGCGAAGCCACCGGGGCGACCGCGGGAAGCATCATCGCCGCCATCATCACCGCCCACATCGGCAGGAACTCCCCCACGCCCAGACCCATGGTGCCGGCACCGTTGCCCGTGTCCCTCGAGTAGGCGACCACCCCCACCCAGGCCACCGCGGCCAGCGACAGGAGCGCGACGTTGGTGCGAGTGAAACGCAGACTCGGCCGCTCGACCGCCGGTGCGGTCACGCCGACCAGGCGTAGGGCGCGTGAAAGCCGCTGGTGCCCGTCCCGTCGAACGCAATCCCGAACGCATCGACACGCGAGCGACTGGCGGGCGCAACGGTGAGCGTGGTGCTCGCGGGGTGGAAGACGTTCACCAGCCGGACGGGCTCGGGGAGCCCGCCGGACACGAACGACTCGACCTCGACGTCGATCAGGTCGCCGAACTTCACGGAGAAGGTGCCGTCCGACTGCGTCCATTCCGCAGGCTCCTGCGCAATGCCGGCCATCTCGCCGATCAGCGGACCGAGCATCGCGGGCGGTCCACCGAGCTCCCCGCCGAGCACCCGCCCGAGCGCGCCACCCTGCTCTTCGGACGCGGCGGCGTCGAGCACGACCCCCAGCTTCCAACCGCCGTCCGACATCACCGGCGGGCTGTCGACGACGAGCGCGAACGTCAGCCCGCCGACATCGACGCCCTCGATGTCGCCGCGATCGATATGGAAAGCCAGCATCGCCAAACAGCGGTCATTGGTCGCGTGGGCCGTCAGACCAGACCATGTACAGGGACAGATGGTGTCGCACGAGCAGTTCTCGAAGTAGGTGCCTTCCAGGGTCCATGCCATGCCCGTGGCCTCCTCGCTGGGTGCACCGGCAAGCTTATGACTCGCAAAATCCGCGTGCGAGGCCTGATCGATGTCAAGGGCGCCAACGAAGGTTCTCGGGGCGACACCGAGCAGGTTGCGACGACGTCGAGAACGCCCGCGTCGCCTTGAAGCTGGCTCCCAGGAACCGTGGCTCGACGCACACCGGACGGCCCGGAGCCGTTACCAGCGGGGTTGAGGTTGTCGCGCTATGCCGTACCTGTCGCACTCCACCGGGCATCGTCCGGCGAAACGCGACCACTACGGCAGCCGAGCGCTGAGTCGAGCGCGACAGACATCCCAAGATGGTTGCCTCCGCGTGCACCGACGCGGGGCCGATGCGTCGGACTTCGTTGCCCGACCGGCGAGCGCACCCGTACAAGCCTTCGGGCAATTGCCGCCGAGGGCCTTCAAAACGCGACACGTTCGGCTTACGGTCCGCGTCGATCGTCATCGAGGAGCCAACATGTCCGCACCCGAAGAGACTGATAACCATCGTCCGTCGCGCCGCCGTGCGGGCCGCGTGCTGGCCGCACTAGCCGTGGCCGGCGTCGTGCTCATGGCGTGCAACGTCACCGTCGACGGCCAGACCCTCACCGCGATCGACGCCCAGGAGGAGTCCTGGTACTCCAACGGTGACGAACCCTACGTCGCGGTCATCCAGTTCCGGGTCACGCCCGGGGTGGCCGGATCCACACAGACTCGTTACCTCGGCCACCTGCAGGAGATCGCACAGCACGTGTACGACGGCGACTCGGCCACGATCCCTGACGCCATGGCGGCCACCTCCTTTCCGAACGTGACCCTCGTCGGATTCGACGACGTGCTGGCCGGCAAGCGCCCGGAGATCGTCGGTGCGGTGACGGTGGCGATGGAAAGCGACGCCAGCCCGTGGAGCGCGATCGACGGCATCATGACCGATGTCCGCAACGAGCTCGACGCCCAGTTGCGGCTCCAGATCGAGACCCTCTCGCTCGCCGATCTTCTCGACCCCACCACCGCCGCTGATCGGCTGGCCGAGGCGGCCCGGCGGGTCGAGGCCGCGGCCTCCCCGTCGTTCTGGCGTTCCGTGGAGATCTGGTTCAGCTCGTTCGGCGACCCGGACGACACGATCGGGTTCAAGGTGCTCTTCCTCGTCGCCGCCAACGGCGAGCTCGCCGACGCGGTCGACGAGCGGCTCTCGTCCGGGCTGCCTGCCTCGGTCGTCGGCCGGGCCCTGCGCGCCGGCCCGATCGACATCGACTACGCGGGCGACGGCGCCACGTACCGCATCCGCTGGGACGTCACGATCACCTGACCTACGATCCTTCCGGTCGGTATCGCGATCGGCGCGCTGTCGCTCGGCCTATCCGCCCGCTTGAGCACGCGCTTCGGCGCCCGCCCGGTGGTGCTGGTGGGCCTCATGCTGGTCGTGGGCGCGCTCGCGCTGCTGACCCGGGTGCCCGAGGACGGCCGGTATCTCGTCGACCGCCCTCACCGGCGGCTACCACGTGGCGTTCACCGTCGGCGCCGGTCTTGTGATCGGCGCCATTCTCGTCACGGCCATTGCTCCGGCCGACCGCGCCGGTCCTCGAGACGGTCGTCGCCCAAGAGCCGGCCGCCGAAGCTGCCTGAGCGAAGCCCTCGGGTGCGGCTCGGGACTACGGTCGACGGTATGCCGACCGATCAGCGAACCCATCAAGCGGTCGTCGACGCGACGGCCGCCACGGAGCAGACGATGAGGACCCAACGGGTCCCCGTCAACGTGTACGAGACGACCGCCGCGCTCGTGGTGATCTGCCCGCTGCCCGCTGTACGCCCCGAAGACGTCAGCGTCGAGTTGCGGCCCGGCAACCTGCGCTTCTGGTCGCGCGTCCGCAGCGCGGGACCGCGCGACTACCTGATCCACGAGTGGGACTACGGCGGCTACGAACGCGAGCTGGACCTCCCGGACGGCTTCGGCGGGGGCGTGGAGGCGGCGCTCGCCAACGGCCAGCTGGCCATCCGCGTCCTCCGCGGTGAGTGCACCGACCTCGTCAGCATCAACCCGACGCCCCACGCGGAGGGCTGACTCGAGCTAGTGCTCGGGGGCTGGGCGCTTGCTGCGCCGCGGCCGCGATCGGCCGTGCAGTCATCCGGCTCTGCCGACGGCGCCCTTGCCGTTGTCAGCACGCCCCCAGGGCCAGGCGGCGCGGCGCGAACGACTCACTCCGGTGGGAGGTCGAAGCGGTCGGTGTACGCGGTCATGGCGCCTCGCCGCTCTTCGGGATCGACGCCGACCGCTGCGAGGTCGTGCACGACGGTGCCGTGCCGGCCGCGGGGATGCGTGGTGAGGAACTCGTCCATGGCGGCCCGAGCACCTTCGGTGAGCGGCTGGTCGGCGGCGGCGTAGATTCGCTCGACCACGCGCTGCTCGCCGGCCAGCAGTTCGGGGAAGCGCACGTCCACGCACCGCTCACCGGCCACCGTGTCCCGGTCGCGCAGGCACGCGGTCAACAGCGTCTCGATCCGATCGGCCCAGTAGCGGCCGATCGCCACCGGATCGGGGTGATCGCTGGCCATCCGCGCCGTGTAGGCCAGCATCGTGGTGACGGACCCCGTCACCGCGACGGGATCTCGATGACACAAGACCACCGTGGCGTCCGGGAACACCCGCAGCAGCGGGCCGAGCTGCTCGAGGTGTTGCGGCGACTTCAACACCCAGCGCTCACCACCCCGCAGCCACTGCAACGCCTGCAGAACCTGGCGGAGGTACTCGTAATGCGGTGTCTGGTCCCGCGCCAGGTAGTCGTCCCGCCAGCGCGGCATGGGCGTCATCGTCTCGAAGAGCATCGACGAGAAGTCCATGGCGAGCAGTTGGATCTCCTCGTGAGCATGGTCGGCGGTCATCTCGTGCATGCGCACGAAATACGGCATCGACGCGTTCACGATGCCGAGCGCGAACGCGGTGCGCTCGATGCGCGGGTCGGGCATCCCCGGCGCGGGCCGGTCGTGCTCCGGCAGCACCGGTTCGAGGCTCTCCCAGTACGGCAGGGAACGGAGCGCGGGATCGGCGGCGAGCAGGTTGTGGAGGTGGGTCGTTCCCGTGCGCGGCAGGCCGGCGACGACGATCGGGCGCTCGATGCGCACGTCGTGGATCTCGGGGTGGCGGGCCAGGAGGTCGGTGAGCAGGAGCCGGTTCTTCAGCAGTTGGGTGATCAGCCCGTGGTTGTTGACGACGCCGAAGGCCGTGAGCCCGCCCTCCTCGCGCAAGGCGGTCAGCAGCAGCGTCAGACGGGCGGCGGCCCCGCCGCCGCGGTCGCCGAGATCCTCGAGTCCGGTGGCGTCCCGCGCCTCGGCGATCAGCGGGTCGGGCTCGAGGCGGATCGCATCGGCCATCGGAGCGATCGACTCGCGCAAGGCCGCGATGTCCGGCGTGAACCGCGGCGCCGCGAGATCGTCGAGGCGGACGGGTGCGGGACGATCGGCCGGCACGACCGCGTGACGAATGCTCAGCGAGGGTCGATCGCGGTCAGCGTGCCGAGGCGGTCCTCGATCGCTTGGGCGGCGTCGAGGCAGGCGTCCTCGCGGAAACGGGGCCCGATGAGCTGGACGCCCTGCGGGAGCCCTTCCGCCACCCCGACCGGGACGGCCGCGGCCGGCAGCCCGAGAAGGTTGACCAGCACGACGAGGCGCATGGACTCGAGCAGCTCGGCGACGGCGTCGGGACCGTCGAGGTCGCGTCCAACCGGGAACGGCCGCCGGGTGCATACCGGTCCGAGCACGAGCGGGTGCTCGACCTGGAACTGCGACCAGGCGCGGGCCAGCTCGTTGCGGGTCGCGAGCCCTTTCACGTAGCCGTCCTTATCCAGGTCGGGCTTGAGGCCGAACGCGTCCTCGATGAAAGTCACCGCGTCGGGCCCCATGAGGGGGCGCACCATCGTGATCATGTAGCGGGACTCGCAGAGCACGAGGTCGCGCCACAGGTCCATCGCCTCCGCGATCTGGGGCGGCTCGACCGCTTCGACGGCATAGCCGGCGTCCGCGAGCGCGCCCGCGGCGGCGTCTACTCCGGTGTCGACCTGGGCGTCGTCGCCGCCATGCCAGACCGCGATGCGTCGATCGAGCGCGGGGCCGAGCAAAGGGGCTGGCGTCCACCACGGATCCCGGGGGTCCGGCCCGCTCATGTTCTCGAGGGCGAGCCGGACGTCGGCGACGCGCCGAGCCATCGGCCCCTGGACCGCCATGAGCTGGAAGCTCACCGACGCCTCCTCCGGCGCGAGCGCGCTCGCGTCGGCGACGCGGCCGAGCGTCGGCTTGATCGACGCGAT
>WNGB01002497.1_pt1 | contig 34894 bp, 27 predicted proteins | sample 5400681 | NCBI WGS metagenome assembly WNGB01 (sample SAMN13153367, study PRJNA577476) | soil metagenome | isolation source: 115 cm soil or saprolite under grassland replicate 2 | place: USA:California | collected 2016-06-15
TTTCCCGCAGCCGCGATGACAAAATGATCGCCGGCGTATGCGGCGGTATCGCACGCTATTTCAACGTCGATACGACGATCGTGCGGCTGCTGTTCGTCCTATCGGTCTTCTTCGGCGGTGTTACCCCGCTCGTCTATGTGGTGCTGTGGCTAGTCATGCCCGAAGAGAAGGCGGCTTACACCGCGCCCCAGGCGCTGCCGGATCACCCGCGCCCGGTCGAGGAGTGGAAGTTCGACCCGTACACTGGCGAGCCGGTGCGCAAGTAGCCCATGCCAATGTACGTTGAAGCATAAATCCGTCAGTTAGACACGTTTATGCATCAAAGCTAGGGTTGACGAAGATAGGATTCCGACTGGCCGTACCAGGGCAATCAGCCCTGGTACGGCTTAACTTTTACAACTAGGCACGATTAACGCTCATTGAGAAGCGTCCTCCTGGACAACGCGGCGAAGCGAACACATAGAGATATGCTCAGCAGCGCTGGCAGTATATCAGATATTGTCAATGATTTCAGTATGCTATACTGTAGGCGTTGCTCGTTAAGCACTTTTTTGATTCACAGCAGTCCATTAACTCAGCGCTGGCGGAAATGTCGCGCACGCTATCGCAACGATATTCCGCATAGGAGAGAGCTATGACCATTACGACATCGTTGCCCGGGCTTGTGCTGCGATCGCCCGATGCGAGCTGGAACCGTGCGCGCTGGGAACAATTGCCCGATGACGGTAATCGCTATGAGGTGATCGATGGAGTGCTGTATATGACGACCGCACCGAGCTACTTTCACCAATGGATTATTCGCCAGATTTCCCTAACGCTGATCGAGCAGCTTGATCGCAGCGGCTTCGGTCTGACTACCTGGGCGCCAATCGGTCTATTTATGCCGGGATGCGATCCCGTGCAGCCGGATATTGTGATGATTCAGACCAGCGACCTCGGCATCATCCATGATCGGCGTATCTTTGGCATTCCCACGCTGCTGGTCGAAATCCTCTCGCCTACCAACCCCGAAACCGATCTTCAAATTAAGCGCGGCGCGTATGCACGCGCGGGCGTACCGGAATACTGGATCGTCCGGCCGGCGACACGCGATGTGCTCGTGTGCAGCAGGCCCGACGCGACGCTCGGCGATTATGTCCAGACGCAATTGAGCGACGCGGATGGTGCGCTCGTCTCACCAACGCTTCCCTTCCAGGCCACTGTGGCCGATTTCTTTGCTGGCGCGCCGGACACAACGCTGTGAGTAGCAGCTGCCAGTCGCACGATTGAAATTGAAGAGGACATCACTATGCTGCGAGGCACGCTGCTCTATCTTGCGGAGCAGCCGGCGCTCAAGCGCGTGCTCAGCGGCCGGCTGGCGCGCCCGCTGGTGCGCCGCTTTGTGGCCGGCGAGACGCTGGCCGAGGCGATCGAGAATGTCCAAAAGCTCAACGCCGCCGGCATGACCGCCTCGCTCGATTATCTGGGCGAGTCGGTCGGCACAGCCGCCGAGGCCGGCGCGGCGGCGACGCAGTACATCGCGATTCTGCACGGCATCGAGCGGGCGGGCGCGCTCTGCAACGCCTCGCTGAAGCTGACGCAGATGGGGCTGGATGTCGATCGGGACTTGTGCCAGCGCAACGTCGAGCGAATCGTCGCCCAGGCCGCCCAGTTCGATAACTTCATCCGCATCGACATGGAGGGATCGGGCTACACTCAGGTCACGCTCGATATTTTCAACCAGATTTTCGCGGCGCATAAGAATGTCGGCGTGGTCATCCAGGCCTATCTCTACCGCAGCGAGGCCGATGTTCGCGAGCTGAACGCGCTCGGCGCGCGCGTGCGGCTGTGCAAAGGCGCCTACAGCGAGCCGGCCGCTGTCGCCTTCCCCGCCAAGGCCGACACCGATGCGAACTATGTCAAGCTGATGCAAATGCTGCTGAGCGAAGGCAACTACCCCGCCATCGCCACCCACGATCAGCGCATGATCGAGGCGACGCGCGCCTACGCCACCAAGCAGGGCATCGCCGCCGACCGCTTCGAGTTCCAGATGCTGTATGGCATCCGGCGCGATCTCCAGGAGCAGCTGGTGCGCGATGGATTCCGGCTGCGGGTGTATGTGCCCTACGGCGAGGAATGGTATCCGTACATGGTTCGGCGCATGGCCGAGCGACCGGCCAACCTGCTGTTTGTGCTGGGCGGCATGCTGCGTGAGCGGCGCGGGAAGTAACTTCGAACTATGCTCGCTCGGAGAACAGGCGTACCACCTGGATCGAGAAATCCGGCAGCAGCGGCGATTGGAGCGTGTCCTGTTCGTAGAGCGTCGCAACCAGACGCAACGCCGCATGCTCACGCTGGTAGATTTCGACCTGTCGCCGTCGCCAGTCGGCCACCCAATATTCCTGCACACCGCGCTGCGAATAGAGTTTAAGCTTGGCCGCACGATCCCGACGTTCGTTGGTTGTGCCTGGTGAAAGTACTTCGATCATCAATTCCGGCGCGGCGTGGAGCTTGCCATCCGGCTGGAGCACCATCATCAGAAGCGCTTTGCTGATCCAGACGACGTCGGGAGCGACATCGTCGTCCTCGGCGAAAATAACGCCGGGGGCAGCATTGACAACTCCCAGGCCGGTACGATCGTTCCATTCATCGAGAAAGCGGAAGAACCGACCGCAGGTAAACTGATGATGCCAGTTGGGCTGCTTTGACATAAACAGCTCTCCGTCGATGATCTCATAACGCTTTCCATCGTCAGGTAGCGCTTCGAGGTCGGCTGATGTCCAGCGGATCGATGTTGTCACGGCTCACCTCGCGGCAGTCGGCAGTCGGCAGTCGGCAGTCGTCGGTCGTCGGTCGTCGGTCGTCAGCAACAGTGTACCAGCAAATACGAATGACCGCAAAGGAGTTTTTGATGAAAGCAGTCCAAATGATCGGCGCGGGTCAACCGCTGGAACTCTACGAGATCCCTGTGCCGGCGATTGGCGAGCGCGACATCCTTGTGCGCGTCCGCGCGGCCGGCATTTGCCATTCGGATGTGCATTATCGCGCCGGTCGATCGCCGGTGCGGCCGCTGCCCATGACGCTGGGCCATGAGGTGGCCGGCGTGGTCGAGCAGATCGGCCAGCTGGTGACCAGCGTCAGCGTTGGCGATCGAGTCTGCCTACACTACAACATTACCTGCGGCGATTGCTACTATTGCAGCACCGGCAACGAACAATTCTGCCCCAAGGTTCTGATGCTGGGCCACTACACCAGCGGCGGCTACGCCGAGTACATTGCCGTGCCCGCGCGCAATGCGATCGCGCTGCCCAACGAGATCCCGTTCGAGCAGGGTGCGACGCTGATGTGCGCCTCGGCCACCGCTTTTCATGCCCTGCGCAAGTCGCGGCTCAAAGCCGGCGAGGCCGCCGCTATCGTTGGTGTCGGCGGCCTGGGCATGTCGGCCATCCAGCTGGCCAGGGCCTTTGGCGCGCTGGATGTTTTCGCGGTCGATATCAATGCAGAAAAGCTACAGCTCGCCGCACACTATGGCGCAATTCCGGTAAACGCGCGCCAGGTCGACCCGGTGGCCGAGATTCGCAGGCTGACCAATGGCCGGGGCGTGGATGTGGCGATCGAGCTGATAGGGCTGCCACAGACGATGCAACAGACCGTGCGCTGCCTGGGTGTGATGGGCCGCGCGGTGATCGCCGGCATCAGCGACCGGCCGCTGGAGATCGATACCTATCGTGAGCTATTGGGCAACGAGGTCGAGATCATCGGCTCGAACGATCATCTGCTGCAAGAGCTGCCGGTGCTGGTCGAGATGGCGCGACGCAAGGTGCTCGACACATCGCGGATCGTCACGCGCGTGGTGCCGCTGGAAGCCGACGCGATCAACCAGACGCTCGACGCGCTGGAGCAATGGAGCAGCGATGTACGCACGGTGATCGTGCCGTGAGAGCCAGCGGGCATGGCGCGGCGTAGCTGAACATGCTGCGCAGGATCGTTCAGCAAGCTGACCGGCACTTTGCTCTTGCTATAGCGACTCACCATGGCCAATATTTCGCGCAGCACCACGCCATGATCGGCGAACAGGGCCATATGCGCGCTGGGGTTTTGCAGGAAAAGCGGGTCTTTCAGCGCCTGCTGCAGGCAGTAGTGGCTCCGGCAGTCGCTCCCGCAGCTCACCCAGATCGCGCATGCGGTTTCGCAGATGCTGCGAGAGCACCTGGAGCAGGCCGCGTGCCACTTTTGGTTAGTATAGCACGAGCCGCGCTCAGGGATTTTCAAATACACAACCACTGGGCTAACTAAAAACGGCGAGGCGCGCAATTGCGCGCCTCGCCGCTGTTTGACAACCAACGTGTACGGTAGGGTAGCCGACTATGGCAGCGCCGCCGCCGAATCGATCGAATAGCTGTTGATGACCTTGTTGGTCTCGGGCTTTAGCGTATCGAACTGCTCATCCGGTACTGCGGTGGTGAGAATCGAAAGCTTGTCGCCGCGCTGCTCGATGAAGCTATTACCGAGCAGCTTGACCTTGGCGCCGCCCGATGCGCCGGCCGTGTAGCTCCAGACGATCAGCTGACTGCCGTCGGATTGCTCTTTGGGGTCGTCCATCGTGAAATCGTCTTCCGATTTGAACGAGCGGTTGAGAAATTCCTGTAGAAACGTGACCATCTCATCGCTCGATTTCTTGTCCTTCGACTCCAGGATATCGACGACCAGCAGCCCATTCTCACTCGGATCGGTCCAGAGCAGGATCGCCTCGCCCTTCTTGCTGTTGTCTTTTATCGTCCAGCTCTTTGGAACATCGATCGAGAACAGGCCGGTATCGTACGTGTAGGTTTCGAGATCGCCAAGCTCGACTTGCAAGATCGGCACGGCAGTGCCAGCCGTATCGCCGTTGAGCGCGACCGAGCTGTTGATCGTATATGAGCCCAAAATACTGTCTAGATCGGGCTGGAGGCGATCGAACTGATCGGCCGGCACAACAAACGTAAACAGCGAGACTTTGTTGTCCTTTTGCTTTATAAAGCTGTTCGCCAACAGTTTGGCCTTAACACTGCCGGTACCCTCACCGGTATAGGTCCAGACGATCAGCTGGCTCGGGCCCGATTCCTGCGCATCTTCCTGCACGAAATCCTGCTGCGAGCCAAAGGTTCGATCGAGATAGTCCTTCAGGAATGTGACCAGCTCTTCCTTCGTCTGCTTCTGATCCTTCTCGAAGATATCCACGACCATGAAAGCGTTCTCATTTGGATCAGTCCAGGTCGCAATCGCCTCGGTGGGCTTGCTATTATCCTTGAGCGTCCAGTTCGCGGGCACATCAAGGGTAAACAGATCATTGCCATGGGTATAGGATTTCAGCTTGGCGATTTTCACATCCAGCAGCTGGGGGCCGGAATCGGCTGCGGCGGTGGGCTCCGGCTCGGCGGTGGGCTCCGGCTCGGCGGTGGGCTCGGCAGTCGGCTTCGGCTTGGCGGTTGGTCGCGGCGTCAGTGTGGGCTTGGCGGTGGGCGCGGGCACGGCGGTGGGCGCGTCGGCCGCGCTCGACCCGCCACAAGCTGCCAGGAGAGCCATGGCGAGGAGGGCTGCGACTAGCATGTGTGGACGACGTAGGGCTGCCATTCTTCCTCCAATTAAGTTGATTGCTGGCGAACCAATAACGTAGGTATTATCGCGGCACGATATAAACTCCTACAATGACCACGGGCAAGGTCACCAATCTGCGCGAGAATACCACTCATATTAAACGATTTGCACCAGCAGATTCAACGCAATTTCGATAGCAGATATGTGACAATATCGACACTTGGTCGCGGCGGGCGCGGCCGCCCGCCGCGCAGGCGAACGGCATACGAGAGGGAGCACGCGCGCCGTGGCGGCGAAACTCTGCCGATACGAATCGGATATCAAATATTCATAAACTTTCGTCCACCCAGCAACCGTTCGGCGTTATAATGACATAGCCGCTCCGATCGCGTCATATCATTCATATAACGACGTACCACAATGTTCAAGCACCAGCGATCCACATCATTGATTCGTGTACGCCCTGCGCTGCTGGCGCTGCTTGTGTGTGCGCTGGCTTGCCGCGCGCCTACACATGCCTTTGGTCAATCGCTACGCTCCCCGACATCCGGCCCCCGGCTGGAGGGCGAGTTCCTGCGCTTCTGGGAGCAGAATGACGGCGCGCGTCGCCTGGGCGGGCCGCTCAGCGCGGCGATCTGGCTGGATGGCCGCATGGCTCAGCTGTTTGCCCGCGCGAGGCTGGAGCGACGCACGGGCGAAGAGGCCGGCCTAGACAGCGTAGCTCTGCCCGATGGCTGGCAACAGCGATCTCCGCGCGATCTGCTGGCTTACGCCGCTGCCCCCGAGCGCGCGACGCTCGCAGCGCCCAGCGAGGCCGAGCCGCTGACGCCGATCACCGTTACGCTATCGGTGCCGGGCTACAGCGGCCCGGCCGAACTGCGGATTTACGATGGCGAATCACAGCCGGCCGGAGTCTGGCCGGCGCAGGTGCAAGGTGGCGCGGCGAGTGTGCTGGTTGAAGGCCGTGGTGCGCTCGGCCCGCACCAGGCGATCGTGCTGATCGATGGGCGGATCGCCGGTGCCGGCCGCCGCCTGTTTACGCTGACCGCCAGCACGACGATCGCAACCGGGCAGCCGCGCATTGATGAGCTGTACCCACGGCTGCGCGGCTTCCTGGTGCAGGATGCGGTCGAGTATGCGCTCGACGGCTACCGCGTGCGCGGCTACCGATCGCCCGATAGCGACCTGATCTGGCTGCGCGACCACACGTATCAGGGCCGTGGCTTTCACTACTTCGAGCGCGACCTGACCAGCGCGCTGGATGCGTTCCGGCGCGCGCAGCGGCCCGATGGCAGCTTCCCCGATTATCTGTCGCGCCCGCAGCAGTTTGTGCAGGCCGATCGCAAGACGGTTGAGGCCGATCTGGAGTACCTGTTCGTCCAGGCAGTATACGAAACCTGGCAGGCGACCGGCGACGACCACTGGCTGCGCGCGAACCTCACCGCCATGCGCCGTGGCATCCGCTATACCATGAGCGACCCACTGCGCTGGGATTCTAATCGGCGGCTGGTCAAGCGGCCCTTTACAATCGACACCTGGGATTTCCAGTACGGCCCCACCACGGTCGACCCGACCACCGGCGCGCGCGCGCCACGCCACTGGATCGACACGCAGACCGTCTGGGGCATCTTTCACGGCGACAACACCGGGCTGGCCGCATCGCTACGGCTGCTGGCCAAGATCGAGCAGTATTTCGGCAATCGCAAAGAAGCGACACATTGGCGCACGGAGTCGGCTGGAATTATGAAGCGTCTGAACGCGCTCAGCTGGAACGGCCACTTCTTCACCCACCAGGTTCACCTGACACCCTTCAGCGCGCTTGGCGTGGACGAATCGCGCCAGCTCAGCCTCTCGAACGCGATTGCGCTCAATCGCGGCGTGCTGCGTGCCGGGCAGGCGCGCGCGATCGTGGATGAGTACTACCAGCGCTTTCTGGCGCGTGGCGCGACCTTCGCCGAATGGTATAGCATCGACCCGCCGTTTCCCTCCGGCAGCTTTGGAATGGCGGCGGGCAAGGGCGAGCAGCCGGGCGAGTATGTCAACGGCGGGCTGATGCCGCTGGTCGGCGGCGAGCTGGCGCGCGGGGCGTTTCGCGTGGGCGCCGAGCGCTATGGCTTTGATATCCTGTCGCGCTACCGCTTTCTGATCGGCGATACCGACACGAGCTATCTGTGGTACTACCCGGCCGGCAACCCTGGCAAGTCGGGCCCGGCGACGCTGCCGAGCGATGGCTGGGGCGCCTCGGCGATGCTGGCCGCGCTGCTCGAAGGTGCGGCCGGAATCGAGGATCAAGGCGCACGCTACCTGGATGTTCGCCTGAGCCCGCGCTGGCCCGCCGCCGCCGATGTGAGTGCGGCGCGCGTGGTGGCGCGCTACGCCGCCTCGGATGGCTATGTAGCCTATCGCTGGCGCAGGGCGGCCCGCGGCCTGACGCTCGATTTCACCGGATCTGGCGCGCGCGCCACGCTGCGGCTGCTGCTGCCCGAAACGATCTCCAGGGTCGCGCTGGTGACGCTCGACGGCCAGCCGCAGCCGATCAAGATCGACCGGGTCTTCGGCAGCCGATACGTGGTGGCGCAGGCCGAACAGGGCAGCGGGCGGCTGGAGGTCACGTGGTGAGCCAATGCTCGATCGTCACAAAGCGCCGCAGGCCACTTTTTTGCTTTTGTGGGTCATTATTCGCCGCGCCGGGCGAATAATGACCCACAAATACAAGCCTCTGTAGCCACGCATCAAAAGAGCGTGCCACCTGAGGGAATATAGCACCCCGTATCGAAGAATGGCTGGTCAGATGATGACAAAAACGTCTCGACATAGCTGATCTGGAAGCGTGCTTCCAGCAGCGCTGCTAGCGCGGCGTGCGGCCCCGGCACGCTGATATCGATCGCTGGTGCGCGGCTTTTGGCCCAACCTACGGCGGCGCGGACACACGCCAGCGCATCGCGCTGGTTTTGTGCCCCGATCGGGCCTAGCCGCAGTGTATCGGGCCGCCAGAGCAGCTCAGGGCTGTGCAGCTGCGCGTAGCCGTAGCCGATCCGCCGGCTGCCACGCATGAACGATAGCGGGATGGCCTGGTGATGCGCGACCCAGTAATCGTGCTCCTGCGGGCGGCGGCGCCCACCGATCGCGGCATCCCACTCCACCAGCGCCGGGTCGCCCGCGCGCCCCTCGGTCACTTCCACTTTGCCAGCTGGCACGCTGCCAAGCTTGGCCGTCTCGGCATCCAGAATGAAGTTGGGCCAGCGCGGGCGCATCCCAGCGCGAATGTACAGCGCCTGGGCACGCGGGTCGCTCGAGCTGACGGTGCAGTGGGTTCGGTCGTCGCGTGGGAGCAGCCGCTGGAGCAGTCGCCGCCCGACCCCACTGGATTGGGCATCGGCGCGCACGAAGCAATCCGATAGGAACGCAATTCCGCTGCGCGTGATCGTCGCCGCGAAGCCGATCGCCGCGCCATCACGCTCGGCCAGCAGCAGCTCGCCGGTCGTAAGCTCGTGCGCCAGCCAGGGCGACCGCCCGCGCGGCGGCGGGCGCGGGTCGTCGCCGGCCTCGCTGGCATACCAAATGTCGTAGAGCGCCGGTAGGTCGGCCGCCGTGGCTGGGCGAATAGTTACTTCATTCATAGGATATTCGCATCATTTGGTCGCCGCCGGCTTGGAACTCATACGGCACCCGCACGAGATCGACCACGAATCCGGCCTGACGCAGCCGTGCCTGGATTGGAGCGATATGGGGCGACGGCTGGCAATCCAGCGCCAGCAGCGGAAAGATCCGCACCTCGCGTGCCACGCGGCACAGCTCGCGGATGGCGGCAGTGTGAAAGGCGAGCGATAGCTGCTCGGAATAGAGGAACAGCAGGTGCGAGCAGAGCGCCAGGTCGAACTGGCCATTGGCGAAGCTGAGCGCCGGCAGCGCGTCGGGCAAGTAGCGCGCGGCAGCGCGGCCCGAGTCGAAATCGGCTAGAAACGCGCGCATCGTCGCTAAGCGGTGCCGCCCGAGCACGTCGGGGTCGCGGAAATCGCTCCAGACGTAGTTCTGGGCGTTCCGGCGCACCTGCTCGACGATCGGGTCGTAGGTATCTTCGACGCGCCGCGCAATCTGCTCCTTCGAAAAAGTATAGATCGGGTCGCACGACACCACCGAGCGGCCCAACGCAGTCATCTCGGCGTTGAAGCTGGCCGGGCCATCGCCACAGCCTAGAATCTTGGCGTCCAGGTCGCGCTGGCTCATGTCGAACATGCGCCGGTACTCGTCGAGCGAGCGACCCCACGGAACGACCTGATCGAGAGTGATGCTCATTCAATTCGCCTCGATCCGCTCGAACGAGAGATGATAGTTGTGCGACGCGGCATCGCCCAGCTGCTCCGGCCAGCGGCCGGTGATCGCCTGAACGATCTTGCCGGCGTGCTCGTGGCAGTTCTCGATAAACAGCGTGTAGCGCTGCTGGACGCCGGCGGCGACCGTGCCGGCCAGGTAGACCCCCGGCGCATTCGTCTCCATCGTCGCAGAGTCGAAGACCGGCACGCGGTTTTCGCCGCGCAGCTCGACTCCGGCCATCTCCAGCAGGCTCTGGTCGCCGCGAAATCCGGTGTTCAGCAGCACAAAGTCGGTCTCGTGCAGGGTCGGCGCGCCGCCATTGAGCCGGCCATCTGGCGTGGGCATCAGCACCACATGCGCCGGCGTGATCTCCACCGGCGTGGTCTCGGGCAGGAAGCCGATTGTGCCGGCTTCGATCTGGGCCTCGATATCCGGCAGCAGCCAGTGCTTGATGCGCTGCTGGTCGAAGCGCTCGCGCCGGTAGCTCACCGTCACCCGCGCGCCAGCGCGCCAGCAGCGCAACGCCGCCTCGGCGGCCGAGTTCTTGCCGCCGACGATCAGCAGCCGCCGGCGGAAATAATCGTGTGGGTCGCGGAAGTAGTGCGCGACATGCGGCAGATCCTCGCCGGGGATGCCCAGCCGGTTAGGCCAATGCATATCGCCGACCGCCAGCACTATCCGCCGGCTCATGTAGCGCCGCTCACCGGCCAGCGGCCGTGTGGTCAGAATAAACGAATCAGCCACCGAGGGCACCGAGAAAGTATCTATTCGCCCCCTCTCTGTGTTCTCTGTGGCAGAATCTCCCCGGCGCTCGATCGCGATCACCGGCTCGTAGCTGTTGACCTGGAGGTCGAACAGTTCGACTACGCCGCGCAGATAGGCCAGGTATTCTTCGCCGGTGATGCGCTGCTGGTGGTTGTTCTGGATGGGTACGCCGGCGATTGCAAGCCGCTCTGTGGTGCTGAAGAAGCTGGTATTGCGCGGCCACCATGTCAGTGTGTAGCCGATCTGCTGGGAGTCGAAGTGAATGTAGTCCACGCCGGCGCACTTGAGGCAGGCCGCCAGCTCCAGGCCGATCGGGCCGGCGCCGATGATCGCGACATCGTAGGTGTGTATTTGTGTCATTATTCCAATCCTTATGGTACTTTTCGTTTAGTGTGGGTTCTTTTTTCGCCCTGCCAGGCGAAAAAAGAACCCACACAGGGTAACATCCGTGAACCGTGTTCGTCCTATTGTACCGGCGATTTCAACCGGCGGCCAATCGTGTGAAAATCGTGCGTCACACCCTGATCACCGGTTTTGGTTGCAGCGCCTGCGCGGCTGTGCTATCCTAATCGTGGCCCATCCAAGCACTTTAGCGCTTCCATATCATTTGTGCGTATGGACAGTGCAAGCCATGCTTGCGCCAGCTTTGATCGGAGAACGCTATGGACTTGACGACACCAACGCCGGCGTTTCTCGACGAGCGCGAGATTGCGTACAATAGCGCGCAGGCGGGCCTGGGCGCGATAGCGACGCAGACGCTACGCGATCTCGCCCGGCGCATCAACGCCGACCCGCCGCTCCAACGGATCGCCACTGCAGCACACCAGCGGGTCTACGATACCAATGCCGACTTCAGCGACGCTATGCGCCAGGCCGACGCCGCGCTGGGGGCGGATGCCGATCTGCTCCATGCCCTGTTTGTGCTCGACAGTATCCGGCTGGTGCGCCAGCGTCATGCGGCGCGCGGCGTACCGCCCGATATCGCGCAGGCGGTCAATCGGCGGCACGCGATTGCATGGCTCAAAGACGCGGAGCAGCGTGGGCATATCGGGATTGCGGATTGGATGCCGGGGTGGTTGCGCACGGTCGCGAGCGGTCATCTCTACCGGCTCGGCCGGCTCGAATTCTTGCCCGAGCCGTGGGATTATCCCGCGCGCGCCTACACCCACGTGCGTACGCAGGAGCTTGTGCTGCTGGCAGAATCTGGCCAGCGCTACACCGACGATGGCTATCTGTCCGGCGATCTCACCTGGACAAGTACGCTAATCGAGACCGATGACGCCATTATCGGCACGCCGATTACACCATGCGGGGTTGCGCTGCCAGAGCCGGTGCGCCTGCCACGCGCTGAGTGGCAGCTCGCGCTTGGCCCAGGCGATCCGGTTCTCGATCTACATATCCCAGCCGAGGGCGCACTGACTCTCGATGCGATCCGGGATGCACTCATGCAGGCCGAGCCATTCTTTGATCGCTACTACCCCAATCATCAATTTGCGGCCTACGTCTGCTCCTCGTGGCTGTTCAGCCCACAGCTTGAGACGATGCTGGCGTCGGATTCGAATATCCTGCGCTGGCAGCACGAGGGCTACCTGCTCCCCAGCGACGGTGGCGACGACGACTTCCTGACATTCACGTTTGGCGCGAGATCGATCGACACAGCGACTGCGCCACGGGACACGCGCTTGCGGCGCGCTGTGATCGCGCACCTTGAGCGCGGCGCACTGCTTCGCTGCGGCGCGTATCTGCTGCTGCGCCGTGATCTTGGCCGCTTTGGATCGCAGCCCTACCGCCACGCCGGCAGCGCCAGCGCGTAAATCCTGTAATTAAAAAGATGTCCAAAGTTGCAGGGCGTGGAGGCCAGCTAGAGCAGCCCGAGCGCGCGGGCGCGCGCCACCGCCTCGGTGCGGCTCTGGGCTGCCAGCGTGCCGAGCAGCCTATGGACGTGCCGCTTGACCGTGCCGATTTGGATCGCGAGCGCCTGGGCGATCGCGCGGTTGGAGCGGCCGGCGGCTACCATGCGCAGAACCTCCAGCTCGCGTTCGGAGAGCGGCTCGAGGAGTGCTGAGGACTGAGGACCGAGGACTGAGCGGGTGGGCGCCAGCGACTCAGCACTCAGTCCCGGCCCTCGGTCCTGGGAAAGGCGGCCAGGAGCCGTGCCACATAGGCGGGCGCGCTGCTGCGAGCAGCTACTTCGCGCAGCAGCGCGGCCATCGGCGCGCCCTCATCCACAAAGATTCGGATATACCCTTCCGGCTCGGCCAGGGCGAGCGCCGCTTCCAGCGCGGTCAGAGCGCGGGATCGATCGCGCATGGCTGTGTAGGCCAGCGCTTGCAGCGCGCGGATTTCGATCGCGCTGTGCATCCGCGCGCTCGCCTCCGCATCTGCCAGCAGTCGATCCAACAGTGGTACAACGGCTTCCGTCTGGCTCGCCGCGCTGCGAACGCGCGCCAGCGTCAGGTAGGCCGCCTCGCGTGGGAAACTGATCGGGTCATCAGGGGACAGGCCGCTCTCGTCGGCCCAGCGGAGGGCAGCGGGCAGATCGCCCCGCAGCAGCTGGAGCCGCGCCCGCAGTGCCGCCGCGCGCTCGATCAACAGCGGAAAGAGCTGGCGTTCCTGCGCCACCTGCATGAACGCATCCAGCGTCGCGATCGCGATTGCCCCGTCGCCGCGCGCCTGCTGCACCCGGGCCAGGGCAATGTAGCCGCGCGTGATCGCATCGGCCTCGGTCGCCAGCGTCCCCTGCACCAGCTCCATGCTGCGCGTGAGGTAGCCTTCGGCCGCGTCGAGGTTGTTCCACTCGCGCAACAGATCGCCCATGCCAATATAGTAGGATGGGCTGCCGATCAGTGCTTGCAGCGCATCCCGGCCGGGAACCAGCCGCTCGACCTCGGTGTAGGTGGCGGCAGCCGTTCGCAGACGCCCCTGGAGCACCTGCAGCCCGGACAGCGCGGTGTAGCTGCGCAACGTCTCCGTCACATAGCCAGTCGTCCGTATCGCCGCGATCGCTTCGGCGGCCCGCCGCTCGCTCGCGGCGGTGACATCGCCCGTCAGTTGATAGGCCGTCGCCGCTCCATAGACCGCGGTGGCGGCACGTGCCCTGTCGCTCATGATCGCGAGTGTTGCGTTCGACGTGGTCTTCGGCAAGCGCGCCACTGCCTGCTGCAAAAACCGGCGCGCCGACGCCAGATCGCCCGCCAGGTAGCGAATAATCCCCCGGCACAGCGCCACGCGACCCCGCACCAGCCGCGCGAGCTCGTCGGGCGTCTCGCTCACGAGGGCGCGCTCAGTGTCATGCAGCCGCGCCTCCGCCGCATCAACCTGATTGGTGAACATCAGCCCGGTGGCATAATGGACGATCAGGATCGGGCGCAGCTGCATGAAGTCAGCCGGGAGGGCGTTCAGCCAGCCCAGCACGGTGTGGACCTGACCACTCAGAATCAGCGGCAGCCCATGGACTTCGATCATGCGCCCTGCCCGATCCCAATCCTGGGCAGCCAATGCATGCTGCACGGCTTCCATCACCAGCTCCTGCGCCTCGCACCACGCGCTGGCGCGCCGGTGCAGCGTGGCAATTGCGGCCGCCGTCGCGCCGCTCAGTAGCCGTTCGCGTAGCGCCTCGCCAAACAGATGATGGTAGCGGAACCAGCGCCGCTGGTCGTCCAGCGCAATGGTGAAGAGATTCGAGCGCTCCAGCTGCTCAAGCATCAGTTGACTGTAGGCGCTCCGCTCCGAGGTGACGGGTCGCGAGCTGGGGTTTGGCACCGCTTCCTCAGATCCAGATCCCCACTCGCCAACTCCCATCACGGCATCACATAATGCGCCGCACATACGGTCGAGGATCGCCGTCTGCAACAGGAACGCCTGGAGATGCGGCGGCTGGCGCGCGAAGACTTCCGCGACCAGATATTCCACTACGAAGCGGTTGCTGCCGGTAAAAGCGCTGATAAAGCCGGCCAGGTCGCTGCGATCACGCATTGCCAGCGCCGCCAGCTGTAAGCCGGCGATCCAGCCTTCGGTGTGCGTCTCCAGCGCCGCTACCTCTGCCGTATTCAGGGGCAGCTGCATGATCTCCGTCAGAAACGTCGCGGCCTCGGCGGGCGTGAAGCGCAACTCGGCCGCGCGCAGCTCGAGCAGCTGTCCCCGCCCGCGCAGCCGGGCCAGAGGCAGCCGCGGGGCTTCGCGACTGGCGATGATCAGGTGCAGCTGCGGCGGCAGATGGTCGAGGAGAAAGGCCAGCGCCGCATGGACGCTAGGTGTGGTGATCAGATGATAGTCATCCAGCACCAGCAGACACTCCTGCCGGAGCGTGGCGAGGTCGTTGAGCAACACGCGCAGCAGCATCTCCAAGCCGGGCGGCTGCGATACCTGCAACAGGGCCAGGGCTGTGCTGCCAACCGTGGCTGCGATTGTCTGGAGCGCGGCGATCAGATAGCGCAGAAAGGTGCCAGGATCGTTGTCGCCATCATCGAGCGAGAGCCACGCGACGTAAGGACTGAGGACTGAGGACTGAGGACTGCGAGGCGAGGCGACCGACTCAGCCCTCAGCTCGCGCCCCTCAGTCCTGGCGGTGAGCCACTCGGCGAGCAGGGTGGTCTTGCCGAAGCCGGCGGGCGCGGCCACCAGGGTCAGCGGCACATTCCGCGCGGCGTCCAGGCGGGCTAGCAGGCTCGGCCGAGCCACCAGGTCGGGGCGACAACGTGGAAGAAACAGTTTCGTGACCAGGATGAGCGGGCCGGGTCGTGCGACCTGGGCAGTCGGCGGGGCGTTGGGTACGTTCAGCGCATCGCGCGCCGGTTCTCTGTCGGGCGTCTGGGCGTCAGTGTCGTGCTTGTCGCGGGCGGCGCGCGCGAGCGCGAGCAAGCGAGCGGCCATGTCCGGCGCATCCTCCAGCCCCAGCGCCGGGATGAACAGCGCCTGCAGCGTGCTCGGATTGGGCAGGCGCAGGTTCTGCTCCAGCCGGCTGATCTGCGCGGTGCTGTAGCCCACCGCGATTGCCAGCTCGATCTGCGTCAGGCGCTGCCGACGCCGCAGGTAGCGCAACAGCTCCCCGAAGGTGCTGAAGGCGGCTGGGCTCATGGGGGCGGTCGCAGGTGCCATGCTCCACTGCTCCTGGCGGCGCGATTCAAGCTGGGCCGGCCGACGTGCCGAATGGTGTGGAGTGCGATCGCGGCTGGACTCGCTGGGAGTCATTGTACGTCGGATCAGCGGGGCTGGCAAAACCGCGTGCTCATTTTGGCAAAAACGCCGAGGTAGTTTGGTAAAAAATGGCATCATTTTCCGCACGACCTGGCCTATACTCCTGCCATCGGCCGGCGCGGCCGAACCAGGCAGGAAAGGACAAGACCATGCGAATCGTCATCACCCACCCGCTCACTCACGACAGCATGCCGACCAATGCGTGCTTTTTCTGCGGGCATCCCGTCAGCGAACTGGGGATCGCCTGCATCGACGACACGGCCCGTGACAAGGTGCTGGGCTTGGTGTGTACCAGCTGTATGCAGCGGGCGCCCGCACAGCTCCAGGCCGCGCTGGCCGAGAAAGCCAGCTGGCTGCGTGGCCAGTATGCACTACTGGAGCGACAAACGGCGAGCCTGCTGGCCCAGGCCAACCGGCTGGATCGGCTGGCTCAACAGCCACTCGCGCTGCCGCTCGCGGCGGGTGTGGAGTCCGTCGCGGACGCTGCAGCTCCTAGCGAGATATTGGCGATTGGGGATTAGCGATTTGGGAGATTCCAGTCTATCCGTTGAAAATATCGTTGTAATACTCAGTAGGGGATCAATTCACAATCACCGAAAGGAATATCCTATGGAACTTGGACTCAACGGGCGCGTCGCCGTGATCACCGGCGCGAGCAAGGGCATTGGCAAGGCCATCGCGTGCGGCCTGGCGGCGGAAGGCGTCAACGTCGTGCTGCTGGCCCGCGACAAGGGCCTGCTGGAGCAGACCGCCGCGCAGATACGGGAGGAGTACGGCGTGCAGGCGCTGGCGGTTCCCACTGATATGACCGACGCCGAACAGGTTGACGCCGCGGCTGCCACGGCCGGCCAGCGCTTCGGTAAGATCCACATCCTGGTGAACAATGTCGGCCGCCCGCCCCGCCGCCAGGATCGGCAGATCAACTGGAGCGACGCGGAGTGGCTGGACGAGGTCAACCTCAAAGCGATCGGGATGCTGCGCGCGGTCCGGGCGTGCTTGCCCCATATAGCGCGCGACGGCGCGGGGCGGATCATCAGTATCAGCGGGGCGTCCGCCACGAATGTGTGGGTGCCGGCGCTGACGCTTGGGCTGAACAATGCGGCGATGAACCAAGTGACCGCCTACCTTGCACACGATCTGGCGGACGCGCAGATCACGGTCAACGCCGTGCTGCCGGGGCCGGTCGCGACGGAGTGGCGGGCGGCCTGGGTCGATGCCATGGCGCAGCAGCAGGGCCAGAGTTCCACCGAGTTTCTGGCGGCGTTCTGCCGGCAGAAGGGCATTCTGGCTGGGCGGCTGGCCGAGATGGACGAGATCAGTGACCTGGTGATCTTTCTCGCATCCGACCGGGCGCGCTACATCAACGGGGCGAAGATTGCGATCGATGGAGGCTTTAGCGTGAACGCGCGCTGAATGGAGTTCCGCTACCAGCTCACGGCGATTGGAGCGCCGGGTCCGCGGCTGCACATCGCCAAGGAGATCAATGGCAACCGCTTCAAGATTGCTGGCGGCACGGCCGGAATGAAAGTCTCCTGGCAGGTGACCGGCATCCGCCAGGATGCCTGGGCCAACACGTATCGCATCCCGGTCGAGGAGGACAAACCGGAGGACGAGCGCGGCACCTACATCAGCCCGGTCGAGCACGGCCAGCTGGAGCAGCGCGGCCTGTACTACCGCCGGATGGTGGAGCTCGATCCAGAGCGCGGCCGGTAGCCGGTCGCGCCCGCGGGCCAGGCGGCAGATGTGGGCACCTGCCGCCTGGTCCACCACCGGAGCGCCCTTTGCCAGCGTGTACAGCATTCGTCACAAAGCTTGAGCCAGCACTGCGAGTATTACAACGCAGAGTCGATCGAATCCGTGCCCCAGAGCATCCTGAGTAGCGGTTCCGTGGCGCCGCAGCGCCACGGAACCGCGTATCGAAGGGTGCGATGTACATCAGACAGCTACACTCGACACATGCACGGCCGGCTGGCGCTCCCGCCAGGGCATCGCTTCTTCGAAGACACCTGCGAGATGCAGCAGCAGATCCTCACGCCCGAACCGTGCGACGAATTGCACGCCGATCGGCAGGCCGGCTGGGCCTGCTCCCAACGGCACTGAGATCGCCGGCTGCCCGGTGAGGTTGAACAGCGGCATGTGGACGCACAGCTCGTCGCAGAGCCGGAAGAAGCCATAGAAGTCGATGTCGTCGCGCGATTGGCTATACTTGCCCAGCGGCTCGGGTAGGCGCATCAACGTCGGCGTGATCAGGAGATCGTAGGCTTCGAAGAACTGACCGGCGCTTCGCCGCAGCTGATTGGCGGCGTGCTCGGCCCAGACGAGATCGACCGCCGCGAGCCCACGGGCATATCGGTAGTACGCCAGCGTAATCGGCTCGAGCGTCTGATCGCCGACGGTGCGCCCCATGGCAGCTGCCAGCTCGTCGACCTCCACGTCAAATCCGAACGCCCAGCCGATACAGATCGCCCGCAGGAACGATTCGTACTCGCACGATGGTGAGTCCTCGATCACGATATGGCCGAGCGACTCGCACTGCCGCGCCACCTGTTCGATACAGCGCGCCACCGCTGGATCCACAGGCGTCCCTGGCTGCCAGGAGCTCGCCGTCCATGCGATCCGCAGCCGGCCGACCGGCGCGCTGAGCTGCTGTAGATAGGGCTGGGGCGACTGTATGATGATGAATGGGTCGCCCGGCATTGGCCGCGCAACGGCATCCAGCATAGCAGCGGCGTCGCGCACCGTCCGGCAGACCACGAACTCCTGCGACATGCCGGCCAGGCTTTCCGCCGCCGCCGGCCCGCTGTTGACCCGCCCGCGCGATGGCTTCAGCCCAACCAATCCGCAGGCGCTGGCCGGGATGCGGATCGAGCCCGCGCTGTCGCTGGCGTGGGCGATCGGCACGATCCCGGCCGCCACGCTGGCAGCCGCTCCCCCGCTCGATCCACCGGCAGACAGCCGCGGGTCCCATGGGTTGCGCGTTGCGCCAGTCAGCAGCGACTCGGTCGAGGCCGAGAGCGCGAACTCCGGCGTGGTGGTGCGGCCAAGGATGGTCAGCCCGGCCGCTCTGAACTGTTTGGTCAGGAAGCTATCGGTCGCGACTAGTCGCCCGCGCGCCAGCCGTGAGCCCATTTCCTGCTGCTTGCCGGCCTCGCCGGCGCCGATATCCTTCAGCAAGAACGGCACACCAGCAAACGCGCCTTCCGGCCTGGCGTCGCGGTCGAGCGCCGCAACTCGCTCGGGGTAGGTTTCGATCACCGCGTTGATCCGCGGGTTGACTTGGTCGACCGCGCGCAGCAGGAGCTGTCCCAGCTCAAGCGCGCTCACCTGCTCGGATCGCACCAGCTCGGCCAGCCCGAGTCCATCGTAGCGGGCGTACTCCGCGAGGTTCATCGCATATCCTCGTAGACAATTCGCCCATTGCAGATAGTCAGCGCCGCAGTCATGTCCGCCAGCTCGTCGACTGGCAGCGTTTCGAGGTCGCCGGACAGTAGCGCCAGGTCGGCCAGCATCCCGGCGCGCAGCTGCCCTTTGAGATCTTCCTGGAACTCGGCGTAGGCCGCGTCGCGCGTATAGGCGGCCAACGTCGCTTCCAGCGTCTGGGCCTGCCGTGGTTGGCCGGGAGCCCAGGGCTGGCGCGCCATCGCCGCATGCATGGCCAGGAAAGGATTCTGAGTCACTACGGGCCAGTCGCTGCCAAATACCACATAGGCCCCGCTCTCGCGCAGCGTCTGCCAGGGGAAGCCGCAGCCCCAGCGCTCGGCGCCGACTCGCCGCGCCCAGACTTGCCCAGGCTCCGAGATTGCGGCGTGCAACGGCTGCATCGAGGCGATCACACCCAGCTCCTGGAAGCGCGGCAGGTCGTCGGGGTGCAGCAGCTCGATGTGCTCGATCCGGTGGCGGCTATCGCGTTGGCCATTGATGCGCTGAGCTTGGGTGAAGCCATCCAGCGCGCGACGTATCGCGGCGTCGCCTATCGCATGGACGGCGATCTGTAATCCAAGGCGATCGGCCTCAGTCGCCAGCGGCGTAAATTGCTCGGCGCTGAAGATCGCGGCGCCCCGGTCGCCCGGCTGGTCGGCGTAATCATCCAGCAAGAGCGCGGTACACGACTCGATCACGCCATCCATGAAGAACTTGACGCGTCCGCCGCGCACCAGCTCCGTCTCAGCCGCCCGCATCGCCAGCGCCTCGCCCAGGCTGTCGAGCGCTGTGTCTGGGGTGACGAGGTACGGCACCGAGATTCGCAGGCTGAGCTCGCCGCAGTCCTCCAGCGCGAGATAGCGCGTCATCTGGGTCATGTCGCCATCCATGTTGTGGATGCTGGTGATGCCATAGCGAGCCGCCTCGGCCAGCCCTTTGTGCAGCAGCGCGCGCACCTGCGCCTCGTCGGGCGCGGGCAGCAATGCCATCACCTGATTGTAAGCGCCCGGCTCGCGTAGCTCACCGCTGGCCGTGCCGTCGGCCGCCATCACGATCTCGTTGCCCGGCTCGCAGAATCCGCCCTGAAGCAGGCCAGCCAGCTCCAGCGCCCTGGTGTTCGCCCAGGCGGTGTGCAGGTCAAAGGCGACGACCAGCAGCGGGCGATCGGCGACGATCTGGTCGAGGTCGTGGCGCGTGAGGCCATGGCCAGGCAATACATTATAGTTCAGGCCGTAGCCGGCCAGCCAGGGCCGCTGCGCGTGCGCCGCGGCGTAGGCGCGCACGGCGCCCACGACATCGCCGTAGGAGCGCGCGCCCTCGAAGCGGATATCGTCGAGTTTGAGCGAGCCGATCTCCAGGTGGTAGTGGCTGTCGATGATCCCCGGCAGTAGGGTCCGACCTCCGGCGTCGATCACGCGCGTGGCCGGGCCACACAGGCGCTCGGCGCCAGCGCTGCTGCCGACGAACGCGATTCGCGCCCCAACGATCGCCACCGCCTGGGCGTGCGGCTGGGCTGGGTCGAGCGTGAGCGCGCGGGCATTGGTGATGATCATGTCGGCTGGTTGAATCATGCTAGATTCCCCTCCGTCTCGTTCCGCATGGGCATATCATTACCTATATCTTGTATACGACCACATGTCGGATGCTGGCGCTGAATACGACGATGATCCGTGCTGTAGGGGCAGACCGGCGTGTCTGCCCGCAATGGGCAGCAATGCCCAACATTGCGGCAGACACGCCGGTCTGCCCCTACGATCATTGTGATTCATTGGCATCGGCGCCGGCGATTGCCCAACATGTGGGCAATAATATGTTCGTTCCTCGTGCGAAGAGGACCGCATGCCCCGCTACATCCGCCCGCGCATCCGCGGGTCGAGAAAATCGCGCAGACCGTCACCGAGCAGGTTGAATCCGAGCACGGTCAGTGTCAGCGCCAGGCCGGGGAAGGCCATATACCACCAGGCTTCACGCACGAATTCGCGCGCGGCGGTGAGCATGGCCCCCCATTCCGGCGAGGGCGGCTGCGCGCCAAGCCCGAGGAAGCTCAGCGAGGAGGTCGAGAGAATCGCGTAGCCCGCGTCGAGGCTGAGCTGGACCAGGATCAGCGGGAGCACATTGGGCAGAATATGCCGCCAGATCACGCGCCAGGATGGCAGGCCGATCGCCCTGGTGGCCACGATATACTCTTGCTGCGCAAGGACCAGCACCTGTGAGCGGACGAGCCGGGCGTACCAAGGCCAGTACACGGTGGCGAGCGCGATCATGGTGTTCTCGAGGCTGCGCCCGAGCGTCGCCGCGATCGCGGCCGCAAACACCAGGGCTGGGAACGCGATGAACAGATCGGTGAGGCGCATCAGGAGCTCGTCGACGATTCCGCCCGCCAACCCAGCGACCGCCCCGACCAGGAAGCCGATCGCGACCGAGATGCTCAGCACGACCAGCGCCACCTGCAATGAGATGCGCGCGCCGTTGAGCACCCGGCTGAAGATATCGCGTCCAAAGTTATCGGTGCCCGTCAGGTGTCGTGCCGAGGGCGGCTGCAAGCGCTCGGCCAGGTTGGTCTTTGTCGGTGGGTAGGGCGCCAGCGCGCCGCCGCCGATCGCCAGCGCGAGCAGCAGCGCTACCAGCGCCAGCCCAACCACGTTCAGATAACTCTGCGAGAGAAATCGGCGCAGGTTATGAAGCGGCGCGCGGCGCCCGGCCAGCAGCGGATCGGGTAGGCGTGTGTCGGCCAAAATGTAGCCAGGTTCCGTTTTCATGCTTTAGGCGTGTGATATGTTACGCTGAAAGCGCATTAGCTATACTTGATTCGCGGGTCGAGCCAGACGTAGAGCAGATCGACGACGGTGTTGATCAGCAGGTAGATCACCGCCAGCACGATCGTGACGCCCATGATTCCATTGTAGTCGGAGCTGACGATCGCCTGCGCGGTATAACGCCCGATCCCTGGCCAGCTGAAGATTGACTCGATCAGTAAGACACCGCTTAACAACAAGCCGAGCTGAAGGGCGCCAATCGTGAGCACCGGAAGCATGGCGTTGCGCAACGCGTGCCCGATCACGACCCCACGCTCGGCCAGACCTTTGGCGCGCGCGGTGCGCACATAATCCTGCGCCAGCACTTCCAGCAGCACGGTCCGAACCAGGCGCACAAACACGGCCATTGTGCCGAGGCTCAGCACCACTGTCGGTAGAATCAGGTGACGCAATGCGTCCACAAACGTCCGGCCCTGGCCGGCTAGCAGGCTGTCGATGGTATACATTCCGGTGATCGTAGCTGGCGCGGCGACATCCTGGCTGAGGCGCCCGCCGACGGGCAGCAGCGTGAGACCACTGTAGAAGACCAGCTGCGCCATGAGGCCGATCCAGAACGGCGGCAGCGACAGCCCTAATATCGCAAGGCCTCGCCCGGCGTAATCCACACCCGAGTTGCGGCGCACCGCCGCGATGATCCCAACCGGAACGCCGACCAGCAGCGCGAGCAGCAGCGCTGCTGTGCCCAGCTCGATCGTGGCCGGCAGAAAGGCGCGCAGATCATCCGCCACTGGTCGCTTCGAGCTGAACGAGCGGCCAAGGTCGCCGCTGAGCAGGCCGCCAATATATCGCAAGTACTGTTCCGGCACAGGCCGATCCAGCCCGTAATCGTGGCGCACAACTGCCACGGCTTCGGGGCCGGCGCGCGGGCCGGCGATCAGGCGAGCAGGATCGCTGGGGACCAGCCGTGCGAGCACGAACGTGACCAGCGAGATGCCCCAGACGACGAATAGCAGCAGCAGTACACGGCGAATGAGGAAGCGCAGCATAGGCAAGCATCCAGGAGTCAGAATTCAGGAGTTAGATGGGTTGAGTCATTAAAGGACAGGACGTACATGGTACTTGTCATTGCATCCGTTGTTCGTTTTTTCGCTCGCAGAGCGAAAAAACGAACAACAAAAGAAGGCAAAGCACCACTATGGTTTGCGGCTTAGCGCCCAGAAATCAAATGTGTCGGTGTACAGCGCGTTATAGACCTGTCCTGCGATATCCTTGCGCAGGATCGTGCGATCGAGCGGGTCGGTGACCCACAGACCGGCCGGGTCGTCTTTGGTGATGATGTTCTGGAGCTCCTTCCAGATCGCCGCCTGCTTGGCCGGATCGGTATCGACCAGCCCCTGGTCGATCAGCTCGTCGACGCGCTTGTTGGAGTAGAACCCGGCGTTCGCGCCGTTCGAGCCGGCGGCCTGGCTGTCGTATAGAATCCACGACCAATCGTACGGGTCGTTCAGGTTCGGCCACCAGGCGTACCACAGCATATCGGGGCGCTGCTCGGGCGGCTGATCGCCGTAGAAAATCCCGTTGAACGCCGAGATATCCAGCTCCTGAATCTTGAGCTTGACGCCGATCTGCTCCAGCTGCGCCTGGAGGATCGGCCCAACATCCTCGCCGTGGAATCCTGGATAGTAGGCGTATGTGACTTCCGTGCCGTCGACCCACCCCGCCTCCTGCAGCAACGCTTTGGCTTTATCCAGGTCGGTTGGGTACACGAACACATTCGGATCGTGGAAGGCCAGGCTGCGCGGGAACGGACCCTCGGCGCGCCGGCCCTCGCCCTTCAGCACGCCATTGACGTAGCCGTCGTAGTCGAAGGCGTAGCTGATCGCCTGGCGTACGCGTGGGTCCTTGAGCGCGGCGTGGGTATTGAACGCGATATAGTCGATCCGAATCAGATCGGCCTTGCCGACGTTGAAATTGCCGGATTGCTCGATCGACTGCATGTCTTCCGGCGTGTTGAGGTACGAGATATCCGCATCGCCCTTTTCGAGCAGCTGGCGGCGCGTGGAGTTTTCAGGCAGCACTTTGATGATAATCTTCTCGAATTTGTTCGCGTCGGTCCATCCGCGCCAGTAATCGGGGTTGCGCACCAGGATGAACTCGTCGTTCGGTGCGAATTTATCGAGCGTGTACGGGCCGGTGCCCACCGCATGTGTGGTCAGCCACTCCTTACCGGCGTCGTTGTCCTTGGCGTGCTCTTTGAAGGCTTTTGGGCTGATGATGCCGGTGCCGTAGGCCGCGGCCAGCGCAAGCTGGAACAACGGCTGCGGGCCGGAGAATTTGAACTCCAGCGTTGCCGGATCGATCACCTTCATGGTCTTGGCCGGGTCATCGCCCACGAAGCGCCCAAGAATATTCCAGGTTGGCATTTTGTTGACAATCGTGCGCGCGTACGAGTCGTAGACCGCCTGGGCGTCGAGCGGGGAGCCATCGGTGAATTTTACGCCCTGGCGGATCTTGAAGGTCCATGCGCTCTTGTCGGCGTTGGTCGTGAAGCTCTCGGCCAATATGGGTTCGACCTCGCTCAAGCTCTCGCCTTTGAGGGTCAGCAGGCCCTCGTACATCCCGCGCTGGAGCAGGCTGTTGGCGGCGTTCAGCGTTTGCCCAGGGTCGGCGTTATCCGGCGACTCGGTGTTGGCGATCACCAGCGTCTTCGGATCGCGGCTCAGCTGGCTGGCCGGTGCGGCAGCTGCGGTGGGCGCGGCAGCTGCGGTGGGCGCGGCAGCTGCGGTGGGCGCGGCAGCTGCGGTGGGCGCAGGAGCATTTGTCGCGGCCGAGCCGCTGGCTGGAGCCGCAGTCGGAGCCGGATTGGCGGGCGCAGCCGGCGCCCCGCCACACGCGCTCAGCAAGACAGCCCCGAGCAGCATCCATGCGAACCAGCGAACGGCGGATCGTGTACCAGCCTTCTCGTACATGCGCGGCTCCTTTCAGCATCTGGATAGCTTGGGCTGGGATCATTCGGCTATCTCTAAAAGGCGTATTCGTACTACGGTCGCACAGCCGGGCGGCTACGACCCGTGCCGTCGGCTACCATGCTGATGGTGGCTACCAGCAGGCGCCGCCCTGGATACAAGCTGCGTGGCTTGCGCCGAAGTATATCGAAGGAACTAATGGTTGTGCGGAATTCAAAGCATTATAGCTGAGCTAGTGGAAATTGTAAATTCTGGTTGGGGAGGTCTGGAGGGGCCGAAAGCCCCTCCAGACCTCCCCAAAACAAACATTCCTTATCTTTGCCAGATGAAAATATAGTCAGGTATTGCTTGTCCCAAAGCTCAGCTCGACATAAGGGTTGCAATGCGGTGGGCCAGGTGCAATACGCATCCGTGGTGTCATGCCGAGCGCCAGGCTAGTGGCGCCAAAGGTGAAGCCACAGCCAGGGGCGCAGGCAATGCTGATCGGCACAGTCTGATCGGCCAGGATGGCCTCGATATCGGCCTGCCCGTCGATCGCTCCCGCGCGCCTGGTGATGAAGTCGTACCTCGCGCGTGAATTTGCCGCCGCATCGCTCGGCGCGCCGGCTGCGGGCGGATCGCCGCCGACAAGCGGGTGATTCGTATGCAAAACTCGGCTGGTCGCGCTGGCATCCTGAACCACGCCGCCGGCTGAGCATTCAAAACTCAGCAACCCCTCCGGGCTTCCTACCGCGTAGTGCTGCCCACTGGCGTGCGGCACGCTTCGAATGAACGCGGCGGCATCCGTAAGCGATCCCCGTGCCAATATCCCGCGGACAACCGCGGCGACGGGCAGCCCGTGCGAGGCGTGGGGGAGCATCGAGAGGTTGTTGACCACCACACCGACACTAGCCGCATTGCAGCCATTCAGGCCAATCATCCCGGCGAAGGTAAAGACCAGCGCCTCCGGCGCGTCGTCCGGCTGGAGCTGGAGCACGGCCTGCGCGCCGTCGTAGACGGAACCGATATCCATCGTCTGTGCCAGCAGCGGCCCGTCGTCGCTCCCATCCCACCAGCCGATCACCGTACAGCCAGCCGCAGGGCGCGCATGGCTACGGGCGAACCACCACTCCTCGTCGAGCAAGTTATAGGCGAACAGCTGCTCGAATGGTACGACCGCACCCGCCGCGATGCCGCGAAGCTCGTCGAGCAGGTCCTGTGTCCAGCGGGTCATGGCGGCCATGTAGTCTGTCTGGCCCAGGAACTCGCGCAGATACGCATGCGGATCGCCCTGAGCTGGACGGCCGAGGCTCGCCTGCCAGCGCTCCAGCGTGGCCTGAATCAGGGTACGCAGCGCCTCGCCATGGGCCTCGCCGCGCTGGCGCGGCGTCCCGGCACAGCGCACAATCGGTAGAGCAGCGGTCATGGTGTTCCTCGACGCCTTTTGGTAGCTCGAATAATCAGATCGTCGCCGATCATCTGGCGATTGTGACCAATGTGTCATTCCACAAACGCGATCGGCGTGGTATGCTGGTTACGTCAGATGCACCGGCCGGCCAGCGTTCGCGAAATCAGCGCAGCCACATTCTACTCGACAACACGCCACACAGCCAACTCAAACATCCCAACAACATCGCAGCCCGTTTCGCAAACCCGGCGTTCCCTTACCAGGCACCAGTACGTTGTTACGCCGTACGTGCTGGTGCATCTTTCCGATCCTTCCCGATCGATGGGGTGGCAGGCAGCTCCGGCGTGCCGCTTCCGCTAAGACAAGGTTTCACTTGGCAGTGATCAACTTTGCAGTTTGGGGAGGTCTGGAGGGGCCGAAGGCCCCTCCAGACCTCCCAAAGGTGGGGGTGTGAGGGCGGCGAAGCCGCCCTCACACCCCCACCCTGAGTGTAAGGTTCACAAGAACCAAGTCTAATAAGCTATCGTCTATCGTCTATAGTCTGGCCTCCAGGCGACCTGCGCTATTTCCGCTCTTCGCGATCAAGCAAGCCGGCGCTCACCAGCAGCAGCGCCAGCGTCAGCACCAGCAACGGCCCGGTGTCGGACAGCCAGTAGCCCAGCGAGGCATGGCTGATCAGTGCGTCGTAGGCATGGTTGAGCATGTGTAGCAGGTTGCCGGCGGCGGCGATGGCGATCAGCAGCCGCTGCCGCGCCGGTGTGCGCGCCGCGAACAGCAGGCCAGCGCCCAACGCAAGCTGGAACGCGCCCATGTCGCCGGTGTAGTGCCGGTTGAACGGCGGAAAGGTGCCGATCGCGACGAAAAACCACATTGGCGCCAGCAGCATCGCCAGCCCCACCACCAGGTGCAGCATACCGGCAATTGCTACCACCACCTGCGCGATCGTCGGGCGGGCGGCGGCGCGGGTGAGGGTTGAGATATGCATCATATTCTCCTGTACGAGATTAGTAGCCAGTAGCCAGTAGTCAGTAGCGCTGAGAGCGCCGAGCATGCCCTCCATCTCATAGGAATGCAACTGACGGGATCTGCAATCGCACTAATGCGTAATCAAGCGCGGTTGTCGGGCATGCGCGCACGCTGAAGCGCGTCGCACGCCCATCCCCCAACCCCTATCGCCCATCCCCTGCGCTGCAAGCGTACTAAGCAGCCGCCAGCTCGTGCCGCGCGTAGGTCTTTCGCAGCCAGTCGGCCCAGGTGATTCGTCCATAGCGCTGGTCGGGGCAGGTGTTGCGGCCTTGTCGCAGCGCCGCAGCAAATCCCCCCGGTATGGGCAGGTGCATCATCCGCCGCTGCCGGCCGCGCGCCCGCATCCAATCGCGCGCCAGCGCGCCCAGCGTCAGCACCTCGGGGCCGCCGATATCGGGCAGGCGGGCGGCCGGGCCCGCGACCACGGCCTCGGCCATCCGCTCGGCTACGTCGCCGACATCGATCGGCTGAAATTGCAGATCGGTCGGTAGCAGCAACAGCGGCAGCCGATCCGCGCCGCGCAGGAATGTGTCGATCAGCGTGTGGAACTGTGTGGCGCGCAGGATCGACCATGGCAGGCGGGAGTCGACCACCAGCGCCTCGGCCGCGAGCTTGTGGCGGTAGTAAGCGAAAGGAACCTGATCGATGCCGACGATTGAGATGTATGCGAAGTGCGCTACTTCGGCGGCGCGGGCCGCATGGAGCAGCCGGCGCGTGCCTTCGACATCGATCTGGCGGGTATGTTTGGCGGGGCTGCTCGCCGCATGCACTACCACGTCGATGCCTGCGAGCGCCGCTGCCAGACCCGCGCCGCTCTCGATGTCGGCCTGGGCCCATTCGGCTATGCTGCCGGCCGGTGCGGGGCGCCGGCTCATGATTCGGACGGTGTATCCTCGGTCGGCCAGGCGTGGGACCAGCGCGCGGCCGAAGCCGCCCGCGCCACCGGTTACAAGCACGCGTATCATATCAATCCTCCTCATTTCGTCGAGGACTTACGAAGGGCGAGGTTTGTGGGGAAGGTGCAACCTTCCTCACGACTTTTGCGTAAGTCCTATCGTCGTTTCGTACGAACCAGTAGCTAGCTCGGAAAAAAGACGAGTGAGGAGCGGCAGGCGTGACAGCTTTTTATCCGAAGATGAGATCGATCGCTATTTCGAGGCCGGCGATCGTTTGCGCCACGAGCATCTGGCCGCGCGCCAGCTTCATCTGGTGGCGATATTCGGTGATGAGCGGATGGGCATACTGTGTGATCGACTGATTTTCTATATCAATCAGCTGACAATGAGGTTCATGATACCACACTGATGTCAGACTGTACCCTGATCACGTGCCCCGACCTGCCGCCGAATGTACTCCAGCTTCTTAGGGTTCAGCACCGCCTGGAGCGCCTGGATGCGGTCATTCACGATCTCAAAGCTACAGACATACCCGAGCTGCGCGCCGGTGAACAGCAGAATCGCCGGCGTGCCATTGACCTCGGCAACTTCTATGCGCAGGTCGGTCGGCGCCTTACGCAGCAGCCCAATCACAAAGCGCACGACTTTTTCGCGCCCAAACACCGGCTGGCGTGCGGCGCTGACCTTGCCGCCCCCATCCGACCATGCGACCACATCCTCGGCCAGCGTCTCGGCGAGCGCGGCTATGTCGCCCTGCTGGCAGGCCTGCAGAAAGCGCGCGAGCAGGCGCTGCTGAACCTCGCGCGCGGGCTCGAAGCGCCGGCGTCGGCTGGCCAAGTGCGCCTGCGCGCGGTGAAACAGCTGGCGGCAGTTGGTCGCGCTCAGGCCAAGCATCTTCGCGATCTCGGCGTATTCATATTCGAACACCTCACGCAGCAGGAACACCGCGCGCTCGTGCGGGCTGAGCGCCTCCAGCAGCACCAGAAATGCGGTCGCGATCGACTCGCGCTGCTCGACGCTCTGGAGCGCCGCGAGCGCGCTATCGCCGGTCAGAATCGGCTCGGGCAGCCAGGGGCCAATATACTGCTCGCGCAGGACTCGCGCGGACTTGAGGTGATCGAGGGATAGCCGGGTGACGATCGTGCTGAGGTAGGATTTGAGCGAGCGAATCTCGCCCGGCTCAGCCGCGCGGTAGCGCAGGTAGCTGTCCTGCACGATGTCTTCAGCCTCGCTAGCGCTGCCGGTCATGCGGTAGGCGATCGAGAACAGCAGCGGGCGATAGGATTGGAAATCTTCGCTCATATTTGGTTTAGCGCTGCAGTAGGCTGATGGTTTGGGGAGGTGCGGGGGCCCCCCGCACCCCCACCGAACAATTTCAGGTAGCCGAAGGCGAACGCCACTCATAGATGCCGATCCGGCAGCACTCCTGGAATCCCAGGCGCTGGTAGACCGAGTAGCCCAGCTCGGAAGCGCCGAGCACGCCGACGCGGTAGCCGAGCGCGCGGGCATCGCGCAGCGCCGCATGCGTGATCGCGGCCCCAATGCCCTGGCGTCGCGCCTCCTCCACGGTGAATACAAAGTAGATTCCCGCCACGCCGGCGCCCAGGAACAGCGAGGCTGTCGCCACTGGAACGCCATGGAGCCGGCCCAGGTAATGCCGCCACGGCAGCTGGTCGCCCAGGCCGATTCGTCGATACATCTCGCCGACCCAGGCGGCCTCACGTTCGCCCTCGCCGAAGCCGGCCGCGAGCGTGCGCGTCCAGTAGATCAGATCCTGCCCGTCGCGCACGTGCTCGACCACAAGCCCTGGCGGCGTTTCTAGCTTGGCCGGCAGTGTGCTCAAATCTGCTGCCATCCCGATATCATCGCCGGCGTATGTGAAGCCGTGCGCGATCAGTCGTGCACCGAGATCGGCCGGGCGCATGGAAGGACCGACATGCCAGGTTCCTGGCACGCCGTGGGCGTGCAGCCGCTCGATTGACTCGGCGATCGCTTCATCAGCCTGCTCGTTTGCCAGGTCGGCGCGCACGACGGCGTTGTGGTAGTCGATCGGCGAGCCGCCGATCACCCACTGGATCCGCGGCTCCGCGCGCTCCTCGCCGCCGCCGACGCGGCCAAGCGCAAGCAAGAACTCCGCGCCGTTGTCCTCGACCGCATGGACGAGGTCATCCACCGAACGATACGCTGAAGTGGCCATCGGCCCATCCTCGAACGTTTGACAAGATGACAAGATGACAGGGTGAAAAGGTGAGGGGGTGACATTCTTCTTAACCTGTCACCCTGTCACCCCGTCACCCCATCACGGCCGCACATGCCCATCGCCCTCGACCACCCACTTGTAGGTTGTCAGCTCGCGCAGCGCCATCGGGCCGCGCACATGCAGCTTCTGGGTGCTGACGGCGATCTCGGCGCCCAGGCCAAGCTGGCTGCCGTCGTTGAAGCGTGTGGAGGCGTTGACGAACACCGCCGACGAGTCGACCGCTGCGATGAACGCCTCGGCCGCCCGTGGATCTTCAGTGATAATCGCGTCGGAGTGATCGCCGTAGCGCGCGATATGATCGAGCGCTTCGTCCAGCCCATCCACCACCCGCGCCGAGAGGATCAGCGCCATGAACTCGGTGCCGAAGTCGTCATCCCTGGCCGGCACGATCCGCGCATCGCGCACTCCTGCCGCGTTCAGCACGTCGAGCGACTGCTCATCCAGCCGCAGCTCAACCCCGTGCGCCAGCAGATCGTGTGTCACTGCCGGTAGCACCTGCGCTGCAACTGCGCGATGCACCAGAATTGTGTCGAGCGCGTTGCAGACACTTGGGCGCTGCACCTTGGCGTTGCGGATGATCGGCACGACTTTGGCCAGGTCGGCATGCTGGTCGACATACACATGGCACACGCCAATGCCGCCGGTGATCACTGGGATGGTGGCGTGCTCACGGCAGAACTGGTGGAGCGCCGCGCCGCCGCGCGGGATGATCACGTCCACATATGTATCGAGCTTCAGCAGCTGCTCGACTAGCGCGCGGTCGGGGTCGTCGATCACCTGGATCGCATCGGCGGGTAGCCCGGCTGCGGCCAGCGCGTCGCGAATGATCGCGGTCAGCGCCGCGCAGGAATGGGTGATCTCTTTCCCGCCGCGCAGGATCGCCGCATTGCCGGATTTGAGGCACAGCGCCGCGATATCGACGGTCACGTTCGGTCGCGCCTCGTAGATCACGCCCACCACGCCGAGCGGCACATGGCGCTTGTGGACGCGCAGGCCGTTCGGCAGCGTCGCCTGCTCGAAGCGCTCGCCGACCGGGTCGGGCAGCTGGGCGACGTTGCGCGCGTCGGCGGCGATGCCCTCCAGCCGCGCCTGTGTCAGCAGCATGCGATCCAGCAGCGCCGGTGAAAGGCCGGCGGCGCGCCCGCGCTCCACATCGATCGCATTGGCTGCCAGCACCTCGCCGGCATGCTCCAGCAGCGCTGCGGCAATTGCCTCTAGCGCGGCATTCTTGCGATCGGTTGGCGTGAGGGCCAGCGCGCGGGCGGCGCGGCGGGCACGCGCGCCCATATCGTTCATGTCGAGCATCTCTTTACACCCTTCAGTTCGATAGATACACCGAATACTCACTAATCCAGGCCGATGATCACAATCTTGTGTCCATACGACTCATCGATCAGATTCTTCAGCTGTTGGCACCAGTGCTTGATTTGATCCTCTGAATCCCGTAGCTGGTATTGTATATGCCCTGGGGCGAACAGAAAACCATTATAGGCGGCAATTGTCGCATCCAGACGCCGCTTATTATCACGATACTGGTGGATCATATCGAGGCAGTGTTGCACCTCTTTAGGAATGTCCTTGAGGTACACGGTTTTCGGCTGTAGTGATAGGACTTCTTCTTTGGTCGTTGTGACGGCACCAGCGGGAGGAGCCGGCGTATCTTCCGCGTCCCCGCGTGCTTTTCTGGCCGCGCGTCGCTCCTCCATGAGCTTACCCGCCTCATCGAACAGAAAATCCACCGCCTTCGTAAGTGCGACCACGGCGATTGGTTCAAGTCCGGTCATGGCTTGTTCCTTCGTAGAAAAATGCTGCCGCAGCATCCTCTCGCACAATTGGTTCGTGATTTCCCACGTATTCGTCGCTGGATCATGACGGATCACCCCGGTGATTTCCAATGTCGCAATGATATTATCGTTACGGTCGCTTCGAAAAGGCTTCTGCATGATTTTTTGAGCGCGGCGAGCCAAAATCTCAATCTCTTGCAAGCGGCGCAGAATATGACTCAGATAGGCATCATCAAATGCGATCGTATCGGCGAGCGAGTCGATAACTGAGGTGGTGATTGGCAAGTTGTTAGTGCTCGCGATTTCCGCGCAAAATCGCTGGAGATGATATAAGAGGCCGCCGCTCCAGCGATAGATCGCCTCAATCGCCTCTGAATCGATCGTGATACCCTCGGCAGCCAGTAATTGAGTCAGTGATTGCAACTGATCGACACCAACTGGCGACATATAGACTTTGGTACTAACATTGAAAGGTGATTTCTCGACTATATTAATCAATTGCGCCGGCACAAACGCGCCCGAGAGAATGAGACCTAATCTTCGATATTCGGGGCGATCGTCTGAAGAACTGGCCGCCTGGTGGATGGCGCGGATGTTGCTGAAGAACGGCTCCCACTGCTGGCGCGGCACGCTGCTGATCTCATCGAGCGAGACCAACAAGCGTTGGCGGACAGGAAGCTTCTGACAAGCTAAACGTAGCAGTTCTGTCCAGCCGCGCCCACTGAATGGAGGAATATACAGCGGGAGGCAGTGATCTTGTAACTCCAGCACCGAGAGCGTAATGCCGCGTGGTTGTAGCCGGTCGCAACAGGTCGCGATGAACTGCTGATACCACGACTCTCCTTCCGCCTCGATCAGCATGCTAAGATCGATTTTGATAGTCGTCCAACCGCTATCTTCAGCGTTATACCGAGCATGTAGTCGGTTAAGCAGACTGGTCTTGCCGGTCTGACGCGCGCCGATCAGCGAGATGAGCACGCATTCGGTTCCCACGCGCTCTTCCAACGCCTGGCGCACCATTTGGTCTTCGGGGCGCTCGACGTACAAATGGTGGTGGTACTGCGGATCTAAGGCGCCAGTATATTTGAAGGCTGCTGCTCCCACAGGTATTCCTCGCAGCGTAATTCGATGTTGGTTTCGATGTCATCACCATAGGCGCGCCGCAGCATCTCGGGAAAAGCCGTGGCAACGAACTGATATGTCCCACCGCGATTGACAAGCACCGAATATAGGTCGAGAACATCAAGGGCCGCGCTGATCTCGTGTAGGCTGGGAGCGAGGTTATAGTGGCTCAATCGCTCATGAATCGCCTTCATTGTTGCGCCAGCCGGATCGATCAGTAGCGTGATAATCCTTGCGAGCAGCGGAGCCTGTCCCCAGACGGTTTCGAAGTAATCTTGCTGGTACGCACTATCGTCCAACACTGCCTCAATATGCTCGGGGCCAACGATGCGTAGTCCCTGTTTGCTGATCGCTTGAACCAATCCCTGGCAGAGTCGTTGTACCAGGTAAGGATGTCCAGAAGTCGCTTTAAGGATCATGTCGAGCATTGGAAGTGGGTCACGCAGCTCAATCTGCATGTCACTCAATGGCTCGACGACAAGTTTGTTAACCGCGGCATAGTCGAGGTAGGAAAGCCGAATGTTTAAACCGAAGAAGTTAAACAGTGGTGAGTTGGCATTGTGCAGATGCGCCTGCACCGAGCGCTCGCCGGTCATAACGAAGCGCGCGCGACCGTCGAGCGAGAGCGCTCGCAGTTGCTTGAACAGGCGCTGCTGGTTCTGGCTATCGAATTTGAGCAGCTCGTCGACCTCGTCAAGCAAGAAGATCGGCGGCTCACCATTCGGGCCGGCTAGCGCCGCTGTGACTTGGGAGAATGAGTTTGGCTGGGCCGGGTCGAACGGCAAATTGGGGCGCTTCCAGACCGTCGCCATTTCAGTGCGCAGCTCATGGTAATCATGCACGGGCTGGCAATTTAGGAAGAAACAGGTCTGCCCACGAGCTGGCAGCACAATGCGCGCCAGGCGATTGAGCAGGGTTGTTTTGCCCATCCGTCGCCCGCACGTGATCGCAACGCTGGTTTTGGTGATGCTTTCGGCGATATTCTTCAACTCGCCCTCGCGACCGAAGAACATGCGATCCATCAGATCGGCACCACCGGCCATGAAGGGCGACACCCGCGTCAGCTCTACTTCTCGCAGAATTTCTTTTAGCAACGCCGCTTGCGGGTTGGTCGAAGTCACACCCTTTTCCAAAAAGCTTTTCCCTAGCACAATCAGGTCAGTTTTCATCGCGGGGCGGATCAGCCGATTAATTAACTGCTGCGTGCGGGTGCCCGAACCGGCGGTCAACACTAATCCAAAGTCGGCAGAGCCACCAATGATGCCAAGAATATCCGGTAATTGGGAGATCAGCTCACTTGTTGCTTCCGCCTCAAGGATCATGATCAACGGAAATTCGGTCGGCAGATTGAGGTGTAGCGTGGGAGCTTTGACACGACAGGCTACAAACTGATTGTGGTGAATATAGTAACTATTTTGGTCAATAACAAAGTCGAGAATCGCGCAA
>WNGB01001810.1_pt1 | contig 34890 bp, 30 predicted proteins | sample 5400681 | NCBI WGS metagenome assembly WNGB01 (sample SAMN13153367, study PRJNA577476) | soil metagenome | isolation source: 115 cm soil or saprolite under grassland replicate 2 | place: USA:California | collected 2016-06-15
CGCGCGGGCGGCACTGAAAAAGCTGGGGTTCGAGCTCAAGCTCGGCCAGCACATCCTCGATCGGCGCGGCTACCTGGCGGGCGAGAACGCCACGCGCGCCGAGGATTTCATGCGCGTCTGGTGCGATCCTGACGTCGACGGCGTGCTGTGTATGCGCGGTGGCTACGGCAGCGCGCGTATTGTCGATCACCTCGACTTCGAACAGTTGGCCGCTCGGCCCAAGGTCTTCGTCGGCTATAGCGACATCACCACGCTGCACCTGGCGCTCGGCAAGCGGGCCAACCTGGTCACGTTCTACGGCCCGATGATGCGCACCTTTGCCAATCCGGGCGACCTCAGCTATATCGGGCCGGCGTTCGTGCGCGCACTCACGCGCATCGAGCCGCTCGGCGTCATTGCGCCGAACCCGGAGGATCCGTGGGTCGAGACCGTCAACGGCGGATCGGTCGAGGCCGAGCTCGTAGGCGGCTGCCTGTCGCTCCTGGCGAACGCGATTGGCACCGTCGACGACGTCGATTGGCTGGGCAAGATCGTCTGTCTGGAAGATGTCGACGAGGAGCCATATGCGATCGACGCGCGTCTGGTGCAGCTCTTGCGCGCCGGCAAATTCGAGGGCGTGGCCGGGCTCGTCATCGCCGAGCACGCCGGCGTCGAGCCACGCGAGTTTCGTCCGGCCTATCCGTCGACGCTGAGCTTCGAGGATGTCATCGACGACTTGCTGCGCCCACTTGGCGTGCCGACGATCTACAACTTGCCGCTGGGACACGGTGTGCACCTGGCGACATTGCCGCTCGGGGTGCGCGCGCGGTTGGACGCCGACGCGGGTCAGCTCGAAGTGCTCGAGGCCGGGGTTATTGAACCTGCGCCAGAGCCGCCGCGGCCCGCGACCGGCTCCAGTTGAAGCCGCGCCAGTCCTCGGTCGGCATGCTGTATCGGCGCTGCAGGCGCTTCACCACTTCCTGACGTTCTGGTTCGGGTATCAGGGGCAGAGCGTCGACGATCGCCCGCGTCGCGTCGGGGCTCATCGATGCCAGGGGACGCTGGTCGAGGTGGCCATTGTCCAGCAAGTGTCCGTGAACGGCATTGGTGCGCACGATCTGCTCGTCTGGATTGACCATGTCCAAGGCGGCGATGACCACGAACGTGCTCATCAGTGCGCCGAACGCAAATCGGGCGCGCTGGCCGCGCAGGACCGTGGCCAGAAACCACACCAGCACGATACTTAGCCAGAGCATCATCGCCGAGGCCTGGACGCGGAGTTCGGTCAGGCCGGCATCGGCGACGTAGATCTGCATGCGCTGCACGGCCGAGGCCACGATTACGAACAGCAGCCCGACCATGCCCGCTGCCAGCGCGCGATAGATTCGCTGAGCTTGGTTCTTGTCGTGCGGGAGCAGCCAGTGCAGGAGCAGCAATAACGGCAGCATCAGGCCGACGACCCAGACGAGCTCGAAGAAGCCTCGGCGCGCGTAGTCCGAGTAACCGAGCGATGAGACCTGCACGCGGGCGCCGAACAGGTATGGCAGCTGCAGGACGACGAATGTCAGGAACAGCAGGTCGAGCAGTCCTAGCACAATCGTCAGCTCGATCGTGCCGATGGTCAGTCGTGGCGCGGGTTCGGTCCAGGTGCGCGGTCGGTCGGGTGCGAGGAACATCTCGCGGATCGTGCCGCCGATGAGCCAGGCGTAGACCGCCATGAGCGTCACCCTGGTGATGAGATCGTCGAGGTTGAAACGGAGCGTGTCGGTCAGCAGGTGCTCGAAATTGGCGTCGGCGGCGGCGAAAAGTAGGGCGAAGATCGTCAGCGCCGGGACCGCGAGCGCGAGGCCTCTGGCTGTGGAGACGCCGACGGCCGCTCGTCCACCCGAGCCGAGGCTGCGCCAGTTGACCTGGCGCATGGCAGGCGTGAGGCCGAGCAGACTGAAGGCCAGCATGTACAGCATGCCGATCGCGTACTGGGTCACGCCGGCTTTGCGCAGCTGGCCGGCACGTGCCGTTAGTGCCGCCAACGTGGTGGCGGCCAGTAGTGCGCAGGTGTTGGCCGTCGTCAGCGTTGGCGAGTCACGCCATACCAGGGCCGCGGCGAAGAAGATGCTTGCGATGACCAGATAACGCCCTTCGCCAGTCAGCTCGATGTGGCTGTTTCGGCTCACCGCGAGCGCCGTCGCGATGCCGCAGATCGTGACCAGAAACACGTTGAGACCCCACGGCGTGACCCTCAGCAGGGCGTCGGCGACGACGCCAAATGCAAGCGCCACGACGACTAAGCGTGCGTTATTCACGCCAAGCATAGAGCCAGTTGGTGGCTGCATTGTTAGGCACCGTAATTCGTGCCAATGAATGCTGGCGATTCACCGCCAGCATTGTGCGCGTCAGTCGGCGAAGGTCAGGCCCAGGACGGCGCCGAGCTCGCGCAGCGGGGTGCCGGCGGCCTGTTCGAGGATGTCTATGGCGCGCGGGGTGTCGAGGTCGTCCTCGAGCGCCGCGGCGAACGCTTCACGAACCGAAAGGGGCCCGTAGTCGGGCGCGTGCGCCGCCAGCGCCAGGCGGTCTGCCAGGCTGGCACACGCCTCCAGGTCGCCTGGCGACCACTCGAACACCGAACGGTAGTGATGGCTCAACAGGTACAGGCGCAGTGCGTCGACTGAGTAGCGCGCAAGGAGGTCGCGCACGAAGACCATGTTGCCCAGGCTCTTGCTCATTTTGGCGCCGTCCATGCGCACCATGGCCGTGTGCGCCCAGATGCGCACAAAAGGGCGGGCGCCGGTCGCCTTCTCGCTCTGCGCGATCTCGTTTTCGTGGTGCGGATAGATCAGGTCGCTGCCGCCGCCGTGCAGCGTCACCTGCTGGCCCAAGTACTGGTGGCACAGCGCGGAACATTCGATGTGCCAGCCCGGTCGGCCGCGACCCCACGGACTGGGCCAGCATGGCTCCGACGCATCGCCGGACCACCCTTTCCACAGCGCGAAATCGAGCGGGTCCTCCTTGCGCCGATCGTCGACGTCGGCGTCGTCTTGCTGGGCCGCGATCTCGAACATCTGTGCCCGCGACAGCTTCGACAACTCCCCGTATGACTCGACGGCGTTTACGCGAAAAAACACGCTGCCGCCGTCGACGACGTACGCCGCCTGGCGCTCCATCAGCTTCTGGGTCAGTTCGTGAATCGTGGCGATGGCCGAGGTGGCCGGCACGAAGTGCGTCGGCTCGGCCACGTTGAGCCCGCGCATGTCGGCCTGGTACTGAGCGGTCTGCTCGTCCCCGAGCTGCTCCCAATCGACGCCCAGCTTGCGCGCTCGGGCGAGAATCGAATCGTCGATGTCGGTGACGTTCTGGACGTACGTCAGCTGCCGTTCGGGATACAGCCAGCGCAGCGACCGCACCAGCGCGTCGAACTGGACGAACGTGAAGGCATGGCCGAGGTGGGTGGTGTCGTAGGGGGTGACGCCGCAGACATACAGCGTGATCGGCCCGTCCGGTAGCGGCTGGCGAGTTCCGGACAGCGTGTCATACAGCAAACAGGCCAAGGTCGAGCAGGTCTGAGCTTACAATCCGAGGCGTGCTGACGTTCCGCGCGGGTGATCCCGACCGACCGCGTGGACACGCGCTCCTGTACTTTCGCGACGCCGACGACCCCGACGTCGCCTGGGCCACGTACCTGGTTGTGGCGCCGATTCAGATGGATCTCGGCAAATACATTCCGGCCGCATTCGCGACACAGCTCGCCGGGCAATTGACGTCGGCGAGCCCGTCGGCCTATCCGCTGCCGCCGGTGCCCGAGAAGATCGAGGGCGGCCTGGCGTGGCTCGAGCGTGTGGCGAGCGTGCGTGGTGACGATCTGCTCGACGGTGGCACGTTGCGGATGAGCGATCCGCTGTACGCGCTGCAGCCGGTGTCGGATGTCGGGACGCAGTACGCCGAGGCGTGTACACGCTACCTCGCCGAAGCTCCCGCGCTGGCCGAATCGGCACCCGCCTCAGGGGCGTCGTCAGGTTCGTCCGGCGTTGACGTGGACGACCTGCTGATGCAGGTCATGCCCGACAGCGAAAAAGTAGGCCGATTGGCGCGCATGGCCGGGACGCTGCGCTATGCCGTCGAAGGCGGCGATGCCCGACTCGTCGACGAGACCGTCGGCGACATGGAGCGCGTGGCGCGTCACCTGGCCGACAAATACCGGTCCACCGAGCTCATCGCCGCCGCCCGCTCCGCCGATACCTACAGCGCCCAACTGGCGCAGCTACTGATCGAACGCTGCTACCGCCTGGTCGAAGAGGACTACGCCGCGCTGGCCGAGCTCGACGCCAAAATCGACGCGCTGCAGGGTCCCAGCAGTGCCGCGTGACGGGGTTTTCGGCCTCCCGTGACGGTTTGGCCGATTCTGTGACACGGAAATGACGGTTCCCACCGTGGTTGTGATATCGCACTGACAGTTTCTCAGCTTCCCGTGACGGGTCCCGTGACGGTCGATCTTTACGCTTAGCAACATGCGACGGCGGGCGGGCGGCGGCGGGAGCAAAAGACAGCGGAGGAGCCGGCGCCGACCGGGCGATCAGCGACAGCGAGCGCGCGAGCGTCCGCGGAGTGCAACGAGGACGGTGCGGCTAGGTTTCCTCGTGCACGCGCACGATGAGCACGGGACACTTGGCGTGGCGCAGGACGGCGTCTGCGGTGCTGCCGAAGACGAGTCGGCCCAGGCCGCCTCGGCCGTGGGTGGTCATCAGGATCAGGCTGACGCCGAGCGCTTCGGCGCGGTCGACGATCGCTTCGGCGGCGTCGCCCTCGGGCATTTCGATGTTCACCGCGACGCCGGTGGCGCGCAGCCGCGCCGCGACGCCGGTGAGGTATTCGCTGGCGCTGGACCGCTCGGCTTCGACAATCGGCGTCGGGTCCATGGGCGGCGTGATGTCGCCGACGCCCGGGCCGGGCGTAGCGGACTGGGCGATGATCGTCTCGACCGACACGATCGCCTGCACCAGCGTCACCGTCGAGTGAAAGGCGCCCGCGAGCGCCTTCGCGTGCGCCAGCACCCGCTCGGCTGCTTCGGACCCATCCAACGCCACCAGGACGTGCTCGTACATGGTCGGCGACTCGTTCACGCCCCAGTGTAACCAGGTCGCGACGCGCCCCGATGGCGCCGCCGCGCAAACATCCGCGCGATGGTGGTGCGCGCATGGAACAGAAAGAGCACGCTCAGCACGAGATAGGCCACCGTGAACCACAATAGCTCCGCCGCGGCCGCCTCCGCCGAATGCATCCCGGCGCGCAGAATGCCGCCCGCGATCAACTGGGCCAGGAAGAGCACGCCGAGCAAGCTCGCCTCGACCAGGCTCAGCGACAAGCTCGCCAGGACCGCCACTCCGAACAGACTTTGTGCCGCGGTGAGCAGCACCTCGCCGGTCTGGCGCTGATCGAGCGGCAGCGCGCCGAGGTGGCCCGCCCCGAACGAATACGCGAGCGGCAAACTGCCCACGAGCAGCGTCCACTGATTGACCTTTGCCGAAAGGAGCAGCGCCAGGGCCGCCGAGGCCTTGCCGCGGACCGCGAGCAGCGCCGCGACGAGGAACTCGGGCGCCTCGCTGGCGAGCGGGGCGAGCCACTGCACGAGCAGGAACTCGTCGATGCCGAGCTTTTCGCCGGTGTGGACCAGGCCTTCGGCAAATGCTTCGGCCGAGATGCCGATCGTCACGCCCGCGAAGGCGAACAAGGCCAGCACGGTCAGGCGGCGCTGCGCCGTCGGCAGGGCGCCGATCACCGCCGCGGGTCCGACGAGCTCCGGCTCGTGGGTTTCCTGGCGCGCGGCCAGGATGGCATACGCGGCGAAGAGCAGAATCAATACGACGCTGTCGAGCGGCGAGATGGCCGCGCGGAAGGGCAGCGTGAAGGAATAGATGGTGGCGGCGCCGAGAAAGGCCAGCGGCAGGACGCTGCCGCGGTCGAGCTCGAGGACCTTGTGGCGGTTGACGATCCAGGCGAGCACGGCGATGGTCGGCCAGCCGAGGCCGAGCAAGAGTCGGTTCGAGCCGGTCATGTTGGCCACCGCGTACGGGGCGAAGGTCGGGTCAGAGCCCGCTTTGTAGGCGAAGACGATGTCGACGGCGTACTCCGGCAGCACCGCCAGGAGGGCCACGACGGTCAGCGCGAGCGCGCGCGGGATGTCGTGCTCGGAGGCTTCGGCGGCCCACGAGATGGCGAAAGCGGCGCCGACTATGCCCGCGCCGAAGAGGAGCGTTGACACCTCGGTCGACGGCGAGAGGCCGGCAAAGCGCATCAGGAACGCCGGCACGGCGGCGAGCAGCGCCAGGGCGACGGCGATGGCGCAGCTCATCGTGGGTTGCCCGCTTGGTCAGGATTCGTGCGGATCATGGGTTCGGCTCCGACGGAGATCTGGGCTCGACGTCTTGGGGCCGGTGGCTGCGTTCCTCGTTTTGGTGAGGGGGTCGCTGTTTTGCTCCGCATACCGACCCAGACCCGTCGCGCATTACGCGCGACCTGGTGTGGGCCGGAAGTCTGGCCGAGCAACACTTGCTCTGGCGCGGCCACGACCATTGTGGTCGGTGGTTGTTGGCCGCACCGCCGCCCTGCGCGGGCGGTGGCTACTCCCCTCCGGGACGCCGTCCTTCGCACTATAGCAAAGACGTCCTGGCATCGGGCTGGAGTGCATGCGCCGCGCGGAAAGGTTTCTTCTCGAGGCGAGAAGCAGACACAGAGGGCATTTGGCGTTCTTGGCTGGACGCCGCCGTCCTGTCATCCGGCGCGTGCGGCGGTGCTGTTGGGGACGCGATCGCTCACGGTGCAGCCCGGGACGGTGAAGCCTGGCGGCGGAGGACAATGCAGGCCGGCGCGCTACCCTCAGGAAGGTGAGCGCGGGGCACCGGGCATCCTTATGGGACTTTGTGCGCGGGCACAAGCTGAACGTGCTCATCGTGTTTTTGCCGATTGCGCTGGGGCTGCGCGTGGCGGGCGCGGACGACGTCGCGGTGTTTGCCACATCGGCGCTGGCGATCGTGCCGCTGGCGGGGCTCATCGGCACGGCGACCGACGAGGCGGCGAAGTACGTCGGCGCCGGCCTGGGCGGTTTTCTGAGCGCGACGTTCGGCAACGCCGCGGAGCTGATCATTGCTCTCCTGGCGCTACAGCGTGGGCTAACCGAGGTGGTCAAGGCGTCGCTCACGGGCAGCATCCTGGGCAACCTGCTGCTGGTGCTCGGGCTGGCGATGTTCGTTGGCGGCTGGAACCGCGACAAGCAATCGTTCAATCGCACCAGCGTGAGCGCGTCCACGGGCATGTTGATGCTGACCGTCGTCGCGCTGCTGATGCCCGACATCTACGCCGAAAGCATCACCAATACGCAGCCCCTGCAGGCGCCCAACATCATGCAGATTAGCGTCCTGGTCGCAATCGTCATGCTGGCGGTCTACGCGGCCAGCCTGGTGTTTTCGTTCAAGACCCACAAAGAGCTCGTCGGCGGCGAGCACAGCAGCGATCCACCTGAGCTCACCCGACGCGACGCGCTGCTGTTGCTGGCGATCGCGACCATCCTTACGGCGGTGGGTGCGGAGACGCTCGTCGGCTCGATCGAGCATGCCGCCGCGACCGTCGGCTTGTCCGATCTGTTCGTCGGTGCGGTGGTCGTGGCCATCGTCGGTAACGCGGCCGAGCACTTTTCCGCGGTGCTGTTCGCACGGCGCGACCAGATGGACCTGGCGGTTGGTATTGCGATCAGTTCGGCGACGCAGGTGGCACTGCTCGTGGCGCCGGTCGCGGTACTCGCTTCGTTGCTGCTCGGGCACCCGATGCCGCTCGTGTTCGACCACTTCGAGCTGGGCGCAATCCTGTTCGCGGTGCTGGGCGTGAGCTTCCTGTGCCTGGACGGCGAGTCGAACTGGTTCGAAGGCCTGCTGCTGCTGGCGCTGTACGCGATTATCGCGATCATCTTCTACTTCGTGCGCTCGGCGGCGCCCGGAGTACCGTAAGGGACGGTGGCTGACCCGAAGACCCAGATGGACGTTCTGCCCTTCACACCCGATCAGTTCGGCGGCATCATCGTCGAATCCGAGACGCTGCCCGACGATCCGGACGTGTTCAAATCGGCGCTCGACGCGTCGCTCGCGCACTGGCGGTCCGACGGCGCCAGGCTGGTCTGGCTCGACGTGCCGATTCGCCATGCGGCCTGCATCCCGATCGCCGTCGAGGCCGGCTTCATCTTCCACCACAGTGGCGACGACCACCTGCTGATGACCTGCCGGCTGGTCGAGGGCGCATTCATTCCGGGCCACGCAACCCACTACATCGGCGCCGGCGGCGTGGTGCTCAACGATCGCAACGAACTGCTCGTGGTGTGCGAGCGGCACCGACGCACCAAGCAGCCCTATTACAAGCTGCCGGGCGGCGCGCTGCAGTCCGGCGAGCACCTCGTCGATGGCGTGATCCGCGAGGTGCTCGAAGAAACGGGCGTCCAGACGCGCTTCGAGTCACTGGTCTGCTTCCGACACTGGCACGGCTATCGGTATGGCAAGTCGGACATCTACTTCGTGTGCCGTCTGGCGCCGTTGAGCGAGGAGCTGACCATGCAGACCGAAGAGCTCGACGAGTGCTTGTGGATGCCCGTTGACGAGTACATGGCCTCGGAGCTCGTGAGCGCGTTCAACAAGCGCATCGTGCAGGCCGCGCTCTCCGGCCAGGGCGTGACCACGGAGTGGATCGAGGGCTACGCCGACCCGTCGCGCTACGAGTTCTTCATGCCGCCGGCCAGCCCGTGAGTCTGAAGCTGCCGATCCAGCCGCCGATTGCGCCGATGCTGGCCGAGCTCGCGCGCGAGCTGCCGTCGGGCGAAGGCTGGCTGTATGAGCCGAAGTGGGATGGCTTCCGGGCGATCGTGTTCTGGGACGGTTCGGAGCTGCTGATCCAGAGCCGCGACTTGAAGCCCCTCGGACGGTATTTTCCGGAGCTCGAGGCTGGCCTGCGGGCGGCGTTGCCCGGACCGTGTGTGCTGGATGGTGAGGTCGTCATCGCGGGCGACAAAGGGCTGGACTTTGAGGCGCTCCAGGCGCGCATCCATCCGGCAGCGTCGCGGATCGAAATGCTGGCCCGAGAGACACCGGCCGAGTTCGTCGCCTTCGATCTGCTGGCCACTCGTGACACCGACCTGATGCCCGCGCCGCAAGACGAACGACGCCGGCGACTCGAGACGCTGCTCGGCAAGGTGAAGGACCCGCTGCACCTGACGCCGTCGTCAACGGACCCGGCTCGCGCACACGACTGGTTCGAGCGATTCGAGGGCGCTGGGCTGGACGGAGTGATTGCGAAGCGCGCTGACGAGGTGTACCAGCCTGGCGCGCGGGTGATGCTCAAGGTCAAACATCAACGCACCGTCGACTGCGTTGTCAGTGGCTTCCGCTGGTACAAGGACGTGCCTGGCGAGGCCATCGGCTCGCTGCTTCTGGGGCTGTACGACGATGGCGGCGTGCTGCATTACGTGGGTGGCACGTCCAGCTTCAAGACGGCCGAACGGCGCACGCTCGTCTCATTTCTCGAGCCGTATCGAGGTCAGAGTGGGTTCGGGAAAGGTCGTACTCCGGGCGAGCCGAACCGCTGGACCAGTGGCAAAGACGTGTCGTGGGAGCCAGTGCGGCCCGAGCTGGTGTGCGAAGTGGCCTTCGACCACCTGCAGGGTGACCGCTTCCGCCACGGCGCCACCTTCCTGCGCTGGCGGCACGACAAGCCCGCGGCTCAGTGCACCTATGGCCAGGTTGAAGAGGTCGTGCCGACTGAGCTGCGCGAGCTATTCGCGCTGTAGCGCCAGGAGGCCCTGACCCAGCTCTCTCCCGTGTGCGCGGCGAGGGAATTTTATGGTCGCTCCAGATTGTGACGTCGCGATGACGGTTCCAGCCGATCCCGTGACGGTTCGCGTGACGGTACGTCTCCTACGCTGGGGCGGTGGCGGGGGCCGGTGGGCCCGGGCTCCTCGGGGAGGGGCGCCCGGCGCGTCAGGCGGAGGGAGTGCTTCTGCGGCGGCGGCTGGGGGCGGCTCGGATCGGCTCGCCGGCGATCTTGCGGTAGTGCGGCGGCCAGGGGGCGTCGCCCAGGCCGTTGGCTTCGTCTCGGGCGGCCCACGCCAGGAGGCCGTCGAGCGCGCCTGCGTGCGACGACATGTCGGCCAGCAGGTCACCTACGGCATCAAGGCGCGCGGACATCGTGGCAATGGTGAACGACGCCGGGTCGACGGACGGTAGCTCGTCCCAGGTGACCGGGCACGAGGCACGCGCGTCCGGTGTGGCCCGAATCGAGTACGCGGCGGCTGTGGTGCGCCCGCGCGCATTCTGGTTGTAGTCGAGAAAGACGCGCCCGCCGCGCTCCTCCTTCCACCACGCTGCCGTTGCAATCGTCGGTGCACGACGCTCGACCTCGCGTGCCAACGCAATCGACGCCCGGCGTACGTCGAGGAACTCCCAGCGCGGATGAATTGGCACCTGGATGTGAATGCCGCGCGAGCCCGAGGTCTTGGCAAAACTCGTCAAACCCGCATCCGCGAGCGCATCCCGCGCGACCAGCGCCACATTGCGTACGTCGTCCCAGGCGAAGTCCGGGCCTGGATCGAGGTCGACGCGCAATTCGTCTGGTCGATCGACTTCTGGTACGCGCACCGCCCAGGGGTGCAGCTCGATGCAGCCCTGATTGATTGCCCAAACGATCACTGCCAGCTCATTGCACACGATGAGCTGGTTGTGGCCGCCGGCGCCGAACTCGACCGCAGCCGTCGTGATCCAGTCGGGTCGCGACTCGGGCGCGCGGTTCTGATAGAACGGCTCGGACGACGCGCCGCCCGGGTAGCGCTTGAGAAGCATCGGTCGATCGCGCATCACGCCCACAACGGAGCCGCCCACGCGCACGTAGTACTGCGCCAGGTCCAGCTTGGTCGTGCCCGTCGTCGGGAACACGACCCGATCAGGATGGGTGATGGTCACGGGGCGCCCGTCGCAGTCGAGCGTCACCCCAGCGGCAGCAGGGGCCATATACGATGCCAGCTTACCGAGATGATCTGGGTTGGCACTTCAGGGTACGCCTATCCCGAATGGCGTGGCAGCTTCTATCCGCGCGGCTTTCCGGAGCCGGAGATGCTGCCGTTTTATGCGCGCCATTTTCAGACGGTCGAGATCAACTACACGTCGTATCACTTTCCGACCGAGAAGAACCTGAGCGGCTGGGATTCCAATACGCCCGACGGCTTCAAGTTGGCGCTCAAAGTGCCACGGCGCATTACGTATGGTCCCGCGGCGCTGCGCGCGGCCGGGCAAATCAAGGCTTTTCAGACGCGGGTCGCGCCTCTTGGGCAGAAGCTTGGGCCGATGCTGATGCAGCTGCCGCCGGGCTTCGAACGGGATGATGCTGTCCTTGGCAGTCTGGTCGCGGCCGTGCCGGGCGACCTGCCAATGGCCATCGAATTGCGCCACGACTCGTGGCACGCCGACGAGGTGTTCGAAACCCTGCGCGAACATGGCGTTGCGCTGTGTATCTCGGATTCGGAGGAGCTGACCACGCCAGTCATTCGCACGGCGAACGTGGCCTACTTTCGGTTGCGCCACGAGGGCTACGACGATGCCGATCTGGCGCACTGGGCGGGCAGCGTGCACACGATCGCGGCACAGTGTGCGGACACGTTCGTGTATTTCAAGCACGAGGGCACAGGCAGTGGACCGCGATTTGCGCAGGTGCTGCTCGAGCACCTGGGAATGAAGGGAGAATCATCACGTGGCTGAGGCGAGGCGCTATACAGTCCGCGGGCGATCCACCGATACGTTTGGGCGGGTCCTGCTCAGCAGTCGCGATCAGCACCTCATTGCCGATGGGCCGGTGCAGAATGGCTGCCCGGGCGAAGCGATCGGTCCGGCCGAGCTGTTCCTGGCCGGTGTGTGCGCCTGTGGCGTGGAACTGTTGCAGGTGCTCGCCCGTGACCAGCAGGTGCCGCTGCGCGGCGTGCAGGCGACGATCGAGGCCATGCAGGACCCGGCCAAGCGTGTGCGCGACGACGTCTCGACCTTCACGTCGGTGCGCTTGCAGCTTTCGATGTCAGGTGTCACTGAGGAGCAGGGGCAAGATCTCGTCGAGCGCTTCAAGAGGCGTTGACCGCTCTACGGCACGGTCGCAGTTGCGACCCCTGATGTTCAGGTGACGTACGAGGTGATCCCCTAGTCGAGCCGCGTGGCGTAACACGTGGCGCCAGCGAGTCACGCCGAGGGCTCGCGGCCGGGCTGCTCAAAGCCGCCAATCAGCTCGGCTCGACCTGGGGCCTGGGCGTGATCGCGGCCATTGTCACGGCGCGGGCCGGCGATGGCTTGCTCGTCGCGCTGCCGACCGGATTCGTGCTCTGCGCCATCTTTGTCGGGCTGGCTAGCTGCTTCGTCGTGGCGTGGCTGCCGGACGAACGCGCGGTGCAGCCGCTTGCGTCGCTTCGGACGCAGCACGGCAGCGATCGCATCTGAGACGTCGTTGCGCGCGGCGCGTGCCCGCTGGTCCAGAGCATGCTCGAGCAGCACAAGGCACGCTGGCGGAACGTCATCGCGCATCGACTCGAGCACCCGGGTCTGGGTCGCCGCGTCCTGAATCGCGCCCAGCACGTCCTGGACTCTGGTCAGTCGTTTGACGAGCGCGCGCGCGGGCCGACCGTACAGATCGGCGACGAATTCCAGTGCGTAGCGCAACTGCTTGCCACGAATCCGTGTGCGGTGCAGGACGCTGGCAGGCGCTTTGGGGCGCGCTCGGCGGGCGGCCGCACGCAAGCGCCGCTCGCGCTGCTCGATCAATGGCGGCACGGCGTCAAATGCGGAGGCGAGACTGGCCGCGGGCCATGCTGCATCGGTCAACTTGCACAGCGCGTGGACGAGCGTGGCGTAGCGTGGGCTCTCGAGGGCTACAGCCAATTCAGCGCGGGCCGTGGCGCGACGAGCAGCGAGTCGGTCGATCACGGGTGCAAAGAAGTCGCTGCTCACACCCAATTCGCAGGCTTGCTCGTGGATGGTGGCGATATGCACATCTAGGTCGCGCACTGCGCCGAGCGCGGCGGCAAGCCAGGCGAGCTCGACGCGCAGATCGTCGGCCGACGGCGGCAGGGCAGAGCGAAAGAAGCGCAGCGCCGCGCGCAGGCGGCGGGTGGCGACCCGACGCTGATGCACGCCCTCCATGTCGTCGGGCTGCTCGACGAGCGCGCCGATGTGCCTGGTCAACGCGGCGCGTGCCACCTCGCCCAGTGCTGGACTGGTAGGCTTCACGAGCGATGTTCCTGTATCTCGTCCGACATGCCATCGCGGGCGAGCCGGACCCCGCGCAGTGGCCTGACGATCGCGACCGGCCGCTCACATCGGCGGGTGAAAAGAAGTTCCGCAATGTGGCCGCCGGGCTGGCCGAGCTCGTCCCGAACGTCGACGTCGTGCTGAGCAGTCCGCTGGTTCGCGCCTGGCAAACAGCGGTCATCCTGGAGAAGAAAGCGGGTTGGCCCGAAGCACAGCGCCTCGACGCGCTCGAACCGGCCACGCCGCCGCAAAATGTCCTCGACGCGTTGCAGCCGCACGCTGCCGCGAGCTCCATTGCGCTGGTCGGACACGAGCCGAGCCTGCACGAGCTGGCGTCCTACCTGCTCACGGGTGATGCAGCAACGGTGCCCATCTTGTTGCGCAAGGGCGGCGTGATTTGTCTGGGCACCGAGGACGGCGCACCGCGCGCAGGCGGGGCGCACCTCGAATGGGCGGTGCGTCCGCGCACACTGCGCGCCATCACCGGCCGTTGACTCGGACCGGCACGGCAAAGACCTGCTGAACGCGCCGCACGGCGGCTTGAAGCGGCCAAGGTTCTAGCCACGGAGCATCGACGCGCAGTCCATATTGATCGCGCACACAGCGCGGAGGCTCCGTCACGTCAGGTGGAGTCTGGCGTGCGATGGCATCGGCCAGCGCCAGGATGGTTCCGAGTCGCACCAATGGCGCCTGGTCCGAGGCGCTCAATAGCGGCGCCCACGGTTTGATGCCCCCGCTGCTCTTGTCGGCAAGCCGGACAGTAGCGCCGATCAGCGCAATGGCGCGATGCGAAAAGCCCGACAGGTCAGAGCCGCGCACAATGCTCACGGTGTGCTCGTAGCGACTATAAAAGTCGATGCTGCGGCCGATGTCCAGGAGCCGCGCGGCGAAGCACAGCGCCTCGGCGAGCTCGGGCTCGACGTCCGGATCGAGCAGCGCGCGCACTGCCTCAGCGGCCTGCTCGCGCTCGTCAGCGAGCCGGCGATCGAACGACGCGAAGCGCGCCGCGAGCGTGTCCACAGCACCGCGTTGGACATCGCCCACTGAGGGCAGGTCGGACCAGACCTGCGAGGCAGCGATGCCTTCGCGCAAGCCATGCCCGGACACGATCATGCTCGACGTTTCGAGTGCATCCAGAATGATGCGCAGACAGAGTGCGCCACCTACGATTGAGTCGAACCGACTCGCGTTCAAGCCGGGCATTTGCGCTCGCTGCGCGGCCGATTGGCCGGCCAGGCGGCCCGCGAGATCGGCGACTTCGCGTCGAGCGAGCACGTACCCATGCAAGCGCGGGATGGGGTAGTCGCGCCGCATGCGATCGAGTTTGGCCAGGTTGCGGATCGTGCCGCCGGTGCCGATGACGACCTCACGGGCGCGCAGCTTGGGCGCATCGGCATCTTTGAGGGAGCGACGCACGTACTCCTCGAGTCGTTTCTGCTCGCCCGCTGCCGGCGGATCGCTCAACAGAAACCGGTCGCTGAGCCGCAACGCGCCCAGGGGCACGCTCCAGGAGCGCTCCAAAGCTCGGCTGTGGAAGCTCGCCAGCTGGACGCTGCCACCGCCAATGTCGACGAGCACACCATCCGTCGCGGGAACGCCATAGACCGCCCCCATGAACCCGTAGCGGGCTTCGACATCGCCGGGAATGATCGAGATGTCCAGATTGGTCTCACAGCGTAGACGCTGGACGAACTGCTCGCCGTTGCTCGCTTCCCGTACTGCTGCCGTCGCCACGGTCATGATCCGCTCGGCGCCAGCCCCGCGGGCAATGGCCATGAAGCCGCGCAACGCCTCGAGGGTTCGCTGCACTACCGCTTCGTTGAGATAGGAGCTCGAGCTCAGCTCGTGCACCAGGCGCAGCGGAGTGCCTTCTGTTTCGAGCACGTCGAGGTGGCCCAACGCATTGAGGCGCACCACCAGCACCCGACCGCTGTTCGAGCCGATGTCGATGACAGCAAGCGGCTCGCCGTTCACCGGCATCGCGTTAACGCTTGGTGAACGCCTGGCCGAGCGGGCCGATGAACCTGACCGCTACGTGGGCGCGACTGGCGACAATCCGGCCACCGGTGCACGTCCAACACCATAACCGCGGGCACGTCCTCGACGAGCTCATCACCCTGGCGGTCGAGCTAGTCGATGCCCTGCGCCAGGGGCCGATCCTGGCCGCGCTGGCGCTGCTCATCGTTCTTGTTGCCATACAAGCTCTGGTCGCCCAGGCTGGGCTCGGCCGCTAGCGCTGCCCATCCCTGTCACGACGGGCTCGATTGCGCTGCACAGCGCCTGAAACACCTCGTGGATCGGCCCGCGGGCATCGACGGTGACGAAGCCGTGCTCGTTGGCTTGTCTGCGCAGCTCGGCCAACAGGTGCGTCTGGTACTCGACGAAACTATGAAAGACGTCCTGGCCGGGCAGATAGTCCTGGCCTGATTCCCAATAGTCGAACCCGGTGCTGGCCAGCACGCGTGGAATGAGCTGATCGACGTCGATGTCCAGGTAGATGACGAGGTCGGGCACCAGGGCGAAGGCGAACAGATTGTCCAGCCACTCGCGCGACAGTCCGCGCACGATCGCCCGCGACATGAGCGAGAAAATGTAGCGGTCGACCAGCGCGACCATGCCGGCGCGCAACGCGGGCAGGATTTGCCGCTCGAGGCGATCCCAGAAATCCGTGGCGTACAGCAGGTTCAGCGTGAGTGAATCGAGCGTGTTACCGCGCTTGGCGCGCTCGATGCCGCGTCCAGCCAGCTGTGAACGGCGCAAACCGGTGTTGACGACGGCATAGCCGCGCGCCTCCAGCCATTCGGTAAGCAGGGTCACTTGCGTGGACCGACCGACGCCGTCGGTGCCTTCGACGACGATCAGTCGGCCCGGCAGCTCATCACCTTCAACGCCGGGCGGGCGATCGCCGTAGAACTTGAGCGCCGTCACTGGGCTGCCTCGAGCTTCTTGCCTTCCGCCAATCGGTGGCCCAGCAAGCCCGCTATTTGCAGCGGCTCACCGGTGGCTGTTTCTGGCGCGCGCATGGCGCCCTCGAGGTGTGGTCGGACCGCCTCACGCATCGCCTGCTGCTGGTCGACCAGACTGTCCGTCGCGTCGATCTTGATCAGGCCGAACTCGTCGACCACTTTCTTGTATTCAGCACGGATCAAGCCCTGGAAGCGTCTGAACGACTCGGCCGGGTCCTGGCTCAGGCCCAAGTCGAGGCCGGCTTCGTAGTACTTGAGCTCTGGCCTGCCGTGCAGGATGCGTCTTATTGCCTCAGCCAGGGGAACGTCGAAGTAGAAGGCCAGGGTTGGTTGCACGGCGAAGGCGTACAGCCTGCGCAACCAGGGGCGGCTTACCCCTCTGACCGCGTCCCTGGCATACGCGGTGTAGACGTAGCGGTCGGCCAGAACGATGGCGCCCGCCTGGAGCGCGGGCAGAATCTGGGCATAGGTGCGACTGGCGAAATCGGCCGCGTGGATCAGGCTGAACGACATCGGCGACAGGAGGTGGTCCTTCTTGCCGAGCCGCGTCGTCGCCTTGACGATCGGCGAGGAGTTCCATTCGCTCGAGACGACCAGATAGCCCTGGTTCACGAGCCATTTGCGCAATAGGTCGAGCTGGGTGCTCTTACCCGAGCCGTCGATGCCTTCGACGATGATCAGACGGCCTGGATAGCTGGGCACTTCCGGGGAAGTCTACCGTGGGATGCTTGGGGGTGCGCCGCCAGCAGCCCACGCGCGCCGCGCGCGAAGTTGTCCCGAGGAGGGTTCCGCCTGCGGCGGAGGGCTGGGAAGGAAGCGCATGGGCGGCGATGCACCGGTGGCGCGCGGCGAGCTGGTGGGCGGGGCCGGTGGCGATCGCAGGCATCGTTGACGCGTGGCGTCGCGTCGGCCATGCTGACTCGTAGTCGGCACAAGAAGGGGGAGCGGCCAACATGGAAGGCGACTTCAGCCGCCGAACGTTCCTGCGTGTGGCCTCGGGCGCCGCCCTGGCGCTGCCATTGCTCCATGCGTGCGTACCCACCGCGCCAACGGCGGGCACGCCGGTCGACAAGACCAGCAGCGGGGCGACCAGCGTGTACCCGACCTACGCGCCGGTCGGCAACGCGCCCAAGGCGCAGTTTCCGAGCACCGGCCCGCAGTACGACGACGGCTTCGACGCCTACCCTGCGAACCCGGTCAAAGCTATGACCGGCCCAGCACCAGGCACCGGCAGCAACGTCAGCATCATGTCCATCTCCTTGTTTCCGCCGCCTACGCCGCTCGCCCAGAACCGTGCCTGGCAGGCTGTGAACAAGGAGCTGAATGCGACCATCCAGTACCAGATCGTGACCTCCGCCGACTACCCGGTCAGGCTGGCGACGGTCATGGCCGGCTCAGACCTGCCGGACATGATCTACATGTACGCCCAACCGGGCAGCTCGAGCACGCTCGCGGCGGCGGCCGGCATCCCGCAATTCCTGCAGTCGCAAGCCGCCGACCTCACGCCGTATCTGTCCGGTGACGCCGCCAAGGACTATCCCTTCCTGGCCGCCATTCCGACGCCCGCCTGGAAGAACGCCGGCTGCGCCTACCAGGGCCACCTGTACATGGTGCCCATCCACCGCTATTTGCCAGGCCAGGTCTTCGTCTACAACGCGTCGGTTTACGATCGCGAGATCGGCCCTGGTTACGCGCCGAAAAATGCCGATGACTTCAAGCGCATTCTGCAGACGCTGACCCGACCGCAGCAGGAGTTCTACGGCATCAGCGGCGCGCAGGGCACGATGATGCTCGTGCCGACGATGTCGGCCTGGTTTGCCGCCCCGAACGGCTGGAAGCTCGAGTCGGGCGGCAAGCTTGTCAAGGACTACGAGACACCGGAGTTCAAGGAAACGGTCGGCTACGTGCGCGACCTGTATGCCTCAGGCCTGTTCCACCCCAACTCGCCGACCTACGCTAGCGCCGTCATTGCGCGACAACAGTTCGCGGCAGGCAAGTTCGCGATCTGGCGCGATCCGTTCAACGGCTGGCAGGACGGCTGGCGTCAGGCTTTGCAATCTCCGCAGCCGTTCGAGGTCAAGCTGTTGCCAGCCTTCGCGGCGCATGACGGCGCCAAGCCGCAGCACTTCATCACTGGCGGTCACCTGTGGGCGACGGCGTTGAAGAAGGGCACCCCGGACCGTGTCAAGGAGATGCTGCGGATCTTGAACTGGCTGGCCGTGCCGTTCGGCAGCGCTGAAGACCAGCTTCTTACATTCGGGTTGAAAGACGTCGATTATACGCTCGATGCCCAGGGTAATCCTACCTTGACCAAAGAGGGTAATGCCGACGCGAACTACGTCCCCTGGAAGTACACGGTCCAGCATCCATTCGTCTTCTTCACACCGGACATTCCGAATTACGCCAAGACGATGTATGACGCTGAACACCAGCTCATGCCCATTGCCGTGTCGGACCCGACCTTTGGCCAGATCTCGGCGACTAACTTTTCGAAGGGCTTCCCGTTGACGCAGGCGATTCAGGATGGCATTACCGACATTGTGGTCGGCCGCCGGCCGATGAGTGACTACGACCAGCTGGTCAAAGATTGGCAGAACAACGGGGGCGATACGATTCGCAAGGAATACACAGAGTCAATAGCGGCGAACCCCGCGTAAAGCCTAAGGAGATTTGGCAGTCGCAGGCTTGCGACTCCCAAAAGAGCTCGTTACCGATCATCGCGGTGGGTGCGAGCCCGCAGGCTTGCGACTGCCAAAGCTCCTAACTGAGAACGCGGTCCGAGAAGTGGTGCAAGAGTTCGGGGCTGCCGCGGTCGCCTGGTTGGGCGCCGACAAGGATCATGGCGAACTCGTCGGCGCCGTTGGTGAAGGCGCGTTCTATGCCGTGGCGGACTGTCTCGGGCGAGCCGGCGATGGCATAGCGGTCGATCCAGGTTTCAGGGACGAGGTCGGCCAGGTCGTGGGCGTTGGTGGTGCCGTGGCGGTGGGTATCGTAGGCGGCTTGGAGACGCTCGTAGGCCTCTCGGTCGGCGCTTCCCAGCGTTCCATCGCGCGCTGAACGGGCCAGGGCGTTCATGGCCCGTCTTGCCACGGCGCCACGGACCGCGGCCCGGGCGACTCGAGGGTCGTCATCGACCGAGACGGTGGTCCAGAGCAGAATGCGCGTCGCGCCCGGCGAGCGGTTCGCGGAGCGCTCGCCAGCGCGGACGTTTTCAACGGCGCCAGGCAGGTCGTCCGGCCCAGCGCTGATCAGCGCGCCGTCGGCGATGCGACCAGCCAGGTGCTGCATGCGCTCGCCCGCGCTGGCGACATAGATCGGCACCTGGTTGCTGGTTGGGGCGAAGCTCAGGCTGAGCGGCTTGCCGCCAGGGCCAGGTGTTTCGTCTCCGCGCAACAGGTGGCGGATCGCGACGACGGCCGACTCGAGCTCGGCCATTGAGGCGCGCGGCACACCCAGGTTGTTCGAGCCGCTGTCGCCGACGCCAATGCCCAATCGAACGCGGCCGGGCGCCAGCTCGTCCAGGGTGGCCATGGCGCTGGCCAGAACGCTGGGATGCCTGCCGGCTAGATGTGAGACACCGGGTCCTAACGCAATGCGCTCAGTGGAGACTGCGAGCGCGCCGAGCATCGCCAGCACCTCGCGCCCGATCAGGTGCGAGTCGGTAACCCAGAAGCAGTCGAATCCGAGGCGCTCGGCGGTCCGAGCAGCCTCGATGACCATCGGCGCCGGCTGGTGCGCGGCGAAGCCGACGCCGATTTTCATACGTTTACCGTGTCATCCTGAGCGCAGCGAAGGATCGCTTGTCGACCGGCAGCCAGTGAGCAAGCGGATCCTTCGGGTCGCAAGCGCCCCTCAGGATGACAATGGGCCCTTAGAACTTCGCTACGAGCTCGTCGATCAGCTGGCTCTCGGTCCAGCGGGCATCCTCGGGCAGGTACATCTGTGCTGGGCGCACGTCGGAGCCCTCGCCGTGCGAACCGAGCGGATCGCGATCCTGCTCGATGTCTTCGCAGGCTTGGAGCAGCAGCCGGCGCATCTGGATGATCGCCGTGTCGGCGCTGCCGAGGCGTTCTTTGGTCCGATCGTAAATCGGGCCCATGCTTTCCTGGACCGCGAAGTCCTGGGTGTTGGTGCCTTCGATGCCCGTATAGTTGACGGTCTTTTGCCGCTCGCGTGAGAGGCCGTAGTCGTTGCTCCCGTTGGCCTTCAGCTTGAACGTGCCCGGAATGTAGTCCTCGGGGCCACGACCCATGATGTGCTCATACCGATCGAATTCTTCGCGCGTAAGCGTGTCGAATTTGCGGCAGTGGAAGTTGTACGTCATGCAGTTGTAATCGTCGATTGGTACCCAGATATGGCCGTCGATGTTCCCGACGGTCTTGGGCGAGCCACCCGCGCGCAGCTGATAGAACGGCATGACAAAGTGGTAGATGCGCACGAAGTTCTGCTTGTCTTCGGGCAGCGGGCGGATGCTGGCGTACATGTAGCCGTAGGAGGTGTTGAGCACTTCGAGCCGCGGCGCCGTCGACCGCACGCGGGGATTGGACAGGCCGTCAGGGTCCAGGTTGCGATGCAGGAACGACGAGTGCGACGTGTCCAGGCCGCCTTCCATCGCCTGCAGGTAATTGCAATTCTGAACGGTCTTCGACGCGTACGCGTGGCCCTCTGGCGCGCGCATCCATTCCAGGTTCGGGTCGGGCGGGCGCTTCTCGCTGGGGCCCATATAGGTCCACACGATGCCGGCCTTTTCGACGGTCGGATAGGCGACCGCCTGCACCTTGGTTTTGAAGTCTGACTCGGCTGGTTCGTTGGGCATGTCGATGCACTGGCCGGTCGCATCGAACTTCCAGCCGTGATACACGCAGCGCAGGCCACACTCTTCGTTCCGTCCGAAGAACAGCGATGCGCCGCGATGCGGACAGTTCTCGGCCACCAGGCCGACCATGCCATTGGTGTCGCGGAAACCGATCAGGTTTTCGCCCAACAGGCGCACGCGTACAGGGTCGGAGTCGGGCCGGGGCACTTCCGAGGTGAGCAAGGCCGGTATCCAGTAGCGGCGCATGACCTTGCCCATCGACGTCCCTGGGCCGACACGGGTAACCAGCTCATTTTCCTCGCGCTTCAGCATCGCCCTACTCCCACATCGAGCTCGGCACGTCCGTCGATGACACCTTCAACCAACGGCTCACGCAAATAGTGCCGGGTGCTAGGTTCTGATATCAGGCCAGCGGCCCTGTGTGCAAGCCCACACACGCGCGGGCAATCCGGACGAAGCTCTCGGCGTTGACGCTCGCCGAGCCGGTGAGCACGCCATCGGTGTGGGCTTCGGCAACGATGGCGTCGATGTTGCGCGGGCTGATCGAGCCGCCATAGATCACCCGCACCTCTTGTGATTTCTGCGTCGGAAAGAGGTCTGCGAGGATGGCGCGGATATGGTCGCACATCTGGGCGATGTAGCTCAGCGGAGGCGGCGAGACCAACCCGATCGTCGTCCACACGGGCTCGTAGGCGACGGTCAGCCGGGCGTCGAGCGATACGTCCTCGAGTGCACCCTCGAGCTGCTGCGCCACCACGTAGCCGCTAGCGCCCTCGTCGAGCTCGTCCGCGTTCTCACCCACGCATAGAATCGGCTGCAGTCCGTGATTGAGGGCCGCCAGGATCTTGCGTTTGATGATGCCGTCCTTCTCCTCGAAGTAGATGCGGCGTTCGTATTGGCCGACGAGCACGTAACGGCAGATGCCCTTGACCATGCGCGCTGAGACCTCGCCGGTGTAGCCGCCGCCGTCGATGTGGTACAGGTTCTGGGCACCGAGCTTGATCTCCGTTCCCTCGACGAGTCGGTGGACGTCGGTCAGCCACGGCAGCGGCGGGCACAGCACGACGTCGACGTTCTCAAGCTCGCGCACGCCCGGCAGCATGGCCTGCACCAGCCGCGTGGCGTCGTCCAGAGTGGTGTTCATCTTCCAGTTGCCGACCACCAGGGGATTGCTCACGCCGCTAATTGCCTCGTACCGCAGGAACTTGCCGCCCTGCGGAACCGTCCGACTGCAGGAGCATTCCGCCTGCGGCGGGTGGTAACCAGGGAACCAGGGCGCGAGCCGCGGGCGCCGTCACGATCGGCGCGGTCCTGGCCAGATCTCCAGCGCGCGCTCGCCGAGGCGCTTCGACCTTGCCTCGATCTCCTGCGCGCTCCAGCGCTCGGCCTGGGCAAAGTCGCGGACCAGCTCGAGTCCGTAGCGGGTCATACGCAACAGCTCCTTCTTGCGTTCGGGCACACCCAGATCGGGCATTCGGCCCTTGGGCACCCAGGTCAGATTGCCCAGTGTGCCGATCACTTTCCAGTACTGATCCTCACTCACGCCAACCTCGGCGAGCCAGTCTGCGCGCGGTAAGAGTGGGGTGATGAGCTGCAGCTCGATCTGGTCGTAACGGATGGGCATGCGGTGCGTGAAGCTGTCTTCGAGCGCCTGCAAGATCAGCTTGCGCCGGTCGGGGTGGCTCCCAAAATACAGTGGATAGCGCAGTACGCCTTCCGTGAAGTCCTCGTCGTTCGGCCAGCCGACTTGCGGCTTGGACAGCACCTGCACGAAAGCATCCGCATCAGCGCCGGCCTCGTTGTAGAGCCCGATCAGGAGCTGGTTCTCGTCGATGGCTGGCGACGACGCGAAGGCGCGGCGGACGAGGAATGATGACAGCGCCGTGAAGATCTGCTGAGCCTGCGAGGTTGACAGCGTGTTCTTGCGATAGTCCGAGTGGATGCGCATGAGCAGCGGATCGATCGACTGCTGCAGCGTGCGCGACCACGCCGTGAGCCAGGAGAGCTGCGTGCGCAGGCCAGCGTCGGTCTCGCGCTCCGGATGGAGGATCTGGTCGTATTCGAGCGACCACGCGGCAAGCTCCTGCAGGATGGCGCGAATGTCATCTTCGCCGAGCGGTCCGAGCCGCTTGCGCCACTCCTGGTAAACCTCGTCGGGCCGGACAGCATCGCCGTCCTTCATCAGAAAGTCGCGCATGAAGGCGTCGAAACGCTCGCCGAGGCGGCGCTGCATCGGCCACCAGACCGTGGTGTACCAACGCTCATGCTCGGTCGCCGGCAAGCGCATAAAAAAGTAGTTGCGCAGCAGGTCGCCCTGGGTAAGCGGCATGCCCTTGGCGTTGAGGCTCTCGAAAATGCGGTACGGGTTGTCCTCGGCGTCGAGGGTGATCGCCACGAACGACAATTGCGTGACCAGGATCTTGACCAGCTGCTCCAGGTCGAAGCCTTTCTGGAGCTGTTTGTCCAGCGCCTCGCGAAAGGTGCGATAGGCGTCGCGGATCGGCGACGGCGGCGGCTCCTTGGCGTGCTGGACAACGGTCGCGAAGGCGGCGCGATCCTGCTGCGTGCACAGCACTTTGAGCTCGTGGTCGCCTGGGTTGACCAGGTATGTTGTGTGTACGTCGTCGGCGAATCCAGGGTCGGCGTTTCGAGCCGAATCACGGATCCCGGCGAGGAACAGCGACAGTGTCACCAGGCGCTGTTGGCCGTCGATGACGAGGGTGGGTGCTTCGCCGGCGCCCTCGGCGAGCAGAACCATCGAGCCGAGGAAGTGGGTGTGGCCCGCCCCGAGCTCGTACAACTCCAGAATGTCGTCGAACAGCGTGTTCCACTGCTGACTGCGCCAGCTGTAGACGCGCTGGAAGTAGGGCACGACGAATTGCTTATGCCCGCTCAGCAGCGGCGCCAGGCGCATCTCCTCGGCCTTCATCGCTCTCGCCGTTTAGGCTAACAGGAGTTTCTGGCCCGGCCGCACGGGCAGGCCTAGGATCGAAGACTATGAAGTGGTCGATGGCCAGCCTGATCGGTGGTTTGGCGCTGCTTGTTGGATGTACGTCAGCTCAGCCTGTGGTGCCCACGGCCGCGCCCGCACCTACTATGTCCGCGGCGTCGGCGACCACCGTCAGCGGCACCGTCGATGCCATCGATGGGCGGGTGCTCACGGTGAGCACCAACACTGGTGCCAAGCACGTCCAGGTTGCTGAGGACGCGCGCATCGAACAGGAGGGCAAAGGTACGCTGGCCGATCTGTTGCCTGGCCTGGGCGTGGGCGTGACGGGCAAGCCTGAAGGGTCAGGCGTGACCGCGGAAAGTATTCGGATCTTTCCGGCCGCATTGGGCACGCCACGGCCAGGCCAGTTCCCGATGAACGGGGCCAATCACGGCAACCTGATGACCAACTCGGTGATCGAGTCGTTCGATGGCTCGAAGCTGGTGCTGAACGCAGATGGCCAGCGCTACGAGATTGCTGTCCCGGCGGGTACCGAGGTGCTGAAGCCGGTCCCGGCCGCGTTCAGCGCGCTCGCGCCCGGCACACGCGTGCTCGCGACTGGGACGCCCGGCGCGGACGGTACACTCCGCGCAGTTACGGTCAACTTGATGGGTTCGCCGCCACAGTAGGCTCAGGGCAGGCGACGGCGCAGCTGCGCCAGCTCCTCGAGCAGCACCTGGAGCGCGGTGCTGAATTCGAGCGTGCGTCCCTGCTCGCTGCGTACCAGGCGGTCGTAGGGCGCCAGGGCATCTCTGATCCGCTGCAGGCTGCGCTGTAGCTCGCGCTGGAATTCGTCGCTCAACGCGGTCATGAGCCGGGAGCGCAACTCTTCGGTCCGTGTCCGAAACTGTGCCTTGGCCTGGCCGCGCTTGCGCGGCAGGAGCCACAGGCCCACGCCAGCCATGACGCTCGCCGCGAACAGGCCTGTGACATCGGCGGCAGCGCTGCCAACGATGGCCATACTCACCGCACCGAGGCCAATCGCGCCTGCCTCGAGCAGCGTGGCGCGCGTGACTGCTTCGCGCACGCTCGACGCAAGCTGATTGGCCTCGCGCTGGTGATCGTGCCGCTGCAGCACCGAGCGCGCGGTCTGGCCAAGGCTTGCCAGCAGCGCGCGCCGGTCGTACTCGAAGGAGCCGGCGAGTCGTTCAGCCGCAGCATGGCCGCCTTCGCCACGGCGGCGATCGATCTGCTCGGTGACACTGCGCCACACCCGCAGGTCCTGGTCGACCATCCAGTCGATCGTGTCCTGAGAGATGCGGTCCAGGCGCTCGGGCGTGTCGGCGACGACGATACGCTCGAACTCCTCCTTGAGCAGCTTCTGCCGAAACAGGTCGACAATGCGGCCAAGCCGCAGAGTCTGATCGAGGTAGTCGATGCCGCGAGCGCTCATCTCGTGCAGGACGTTGTCGACGGCTTCGAGTCGGCGGGTGAACTCGGCCTGCATATCGTCGCGATAGGCATTGAGCTGGCGGTCGATCGAGTCGATGACGGCCAGGTCAGCGGCGAGCATGGCCAGCTTCTCCTCGGCGGCCATGACATACGTGCGGCCGATGCGCTCGGCGACGCCCAACGGCGTGCTCAACTTCAACGCCAGGCGGCCCTTCTCGTCCAATGTGCGGGTAATGAATGACTGCAGCGGCTCGAACCGACTCGCTGCCCAATCCGGGCCGGCTGGTCCGGGCAGCGCCAGTCGGGCGGAGATAGGGAACATCTCCGGGCGGAACCCGAGCAGCCGCTCGACACCATCGCGGACAAAGGCGACCTGCTCGTCGACCTGGGCCGGCCCGAGCAGATCGACCTTATTGAGCACGACCACGACCTTCTTGCCCCAGGTGCGGATGCGCTCCATGAAGGCGCGCTCGGTCTCCGTGAACGGTCGATCGGCGGAGGTCACGAACAGCACCAGGTCGGCGCGCGGTACGAAGTGGTTGGTGATCGCCTCGTGCTCACGCAAGATGGCGTTCGTCCCGGGCGTGTCGACGATGACTACGTCGCGCAGCAAGTCGAGGGGATAGCCGACTTCGACCAGTGCGCCGTCGCGGCGCTCGGTCTGCGAGGACGCGTAGCGCAAGCGCGTGATCGCGGCCGTGGTGGGCGTGACGCCCTCGCGCAGCACCGTCGCGCCCACGAGCGCGTTGATGAACGCCGACTTACCTGAGTTGAACTCGCCGACGATCACGAGCAGAAAGGGTTCGTCGAGATCGAGCTCCGCCTGGCGCAGCTGCTGGACGTCTGCTGCATCCGCTTCCTGCCTGGCCAGCAGCTCACGGACGCGGCCGAGCACGACGCGCTCCGCGCGTAGCAGCTCGCGCGTCGGCTCGTCGAGCACTCAGCCCATCAGCTCGCCGCCACCGCGACCGGGGCCATGATGTCGAAGCGCTTGGCGGCCAGGTCGACCACGACGTCCACGTCTTCGTCGAGGATGTAGCGGGCCTTCGCGAGCGCTTCGGCGGCGGCACGGGCCCGGGCGACGTACGCGCCGCGGTCGCGATAACGCTCCGCAATCGCCGCGCGCGGATCGTCGGTTGCACGACGGGCGTCTGAGGTCGGCGGGAACGGTAGCGTGAGGCCCATCATGTCGACAAGCTGGCCTGGTGCGCCTGTCTCGGGATGGCGGGCCACCCAACCGGTGTGGGTGGCGACGGGCACCGTCAGGTCTGGCAGGCAAATGCCGGCCACTTCATTGCCGTCGGCATCAACTGCTGACGCGTAGCTGGGATACGGAGTGCCGTCGTCGTGATTGCGCAGGGTTGGCAATTGCTGAGGGTCAAGCGGCGTGAGGCCAGGCAAGGTGCGCACCTGGTCGAGGATGGCTTCGCGCGTGACCGCGGTGCCATCGGCGAGGCGCGGGAATGCGTTCGGCGGCGGCTCGATGCCCTTGCTGACCCATTCGTCGAGGCGCACCAGCAGGGCGCGGAAGACCGTGCTGCCATCGACGACGGTCAAAGCGTTGGCGGATCGCGCACCGGCGGGATTGGCGTCCGTCAGCACAGGGTCACCAGGACCATGACGATGGCCGGCGATGAGGTACATGCGCTCTTCGGGCGGCGGCTCGACGTCGCGCCTGCCAGTCGGATCGGTGTGGATCAGCGAGCAGTCGCTGCGCCAGTATTCGGACGACGTGTTGGTTTCGAAGATGCGTGGCACGCCGCCGAGGTCGCGCTGGCGGGCCAGAAGCTCGTCAGGTGTAAATGGTGGTCGGCCGCCGGCGCCGTGTGGGTTCGTGTCCGAGGGCTGGCCGTAGCGCAGGTTGAACTCGCCGCGACGTGCGCCGGCGACGTGCGGATTCAGTCCGTCGAAGACCTGGCGACCGGCTTCGTCGAGATTCATGCCGTCATACAGGTACTGGCGCAGGAAGCGCCCGCACTGTGAGATGCCGTAGCCGTAGGTGAAGTCGATGAGGCCGGCCGCTGGGTTGGCGTCGGAGTCGTCGTGGTGCAGCCAGGCGACGCAGTCGCGCACCGCCAGCATGCCCATTCCAACCACGGGACAGATCTGCGTCGTGTAGCTGACCTCGTACCACAGGCCAGCCTGGAAGTCGCCGTCGAGCCACACGTGGCTATCGTCGGCGACGACCTGGCCGGCGGCCTCGCGCGCGAAGCGCCAGCGTTCGCGCGCAATGACCCGTCGTGGTCCGTTCATGCTGTCGCGGACGGTCAGTTCGGCGCTGGCCTCGCTCACGTCCGCCGCCGGGTACGGTTGGTGGCTCAACGCGAGCTTGCCCGGCGGCGGGTGCAGCGGCCAATGCGACAGCAGGTGAAACGAGTGTGCCTCGTTGGGCTGAAAAGCGACGCTGACGCGGCCCGGAATGGGCGAGCCGTCAGGACCGAGGGCTTGCGGCGCATCGAGACCCATGAGCCCAGGCTGACGTCGGACGTCCCATTGCCAGCCGCACATGGCCACTGTCCAGCCGTGGCGCATGAGGAAGCCATCGCCGGGATCGATCTCGTCCGTTGGCGGCAGGCGCGTGTCACGGGCTGGGACGCGATTGAATGGCACGCCCACACGCTGACCGCGATTGACGACGTAGAACAGCAAGCGGCGATTGGCGCGGTCCTTGTCTTTCGGCTGGAGCAGGACGAAGTCTGACGAGAAGCGCACACGCCCGTTTTCATCGCGCGCGGCGCGGTCAAGGTCCACGATGCGCTGGTTGGCCGGGTGGCTGGGCTCGACGGCGAAGTGCATGATGCCGTCGATGCGCTCGTAGTCGTGCGCGAAGGGCGTACGACCGGTGACTTCCAGGTGCGATACGGACACAGCCCCCTCCTTGGTCGGTTCAGCGGAACGCGCACCACGCGGTACTCAGCGCGCTTACTGAAGCGTACCGCTCGCGCGGATCCGGCCGCGTGGACTTTTGCAGTCGATGCGGCCGACGTCCAGCAGCGGATGCACTCAGCGCCGCAGCCGCGGATCGAGCGCATCACGCAGACCGTCCGCGACCAGGTACAGCGCCAGGACTGTGCTAAAGATGAACACACCGGGCGCCACGACCAGCCACACGCCGCTCGAGAAGTAGCGCTGCGCGTTCGACAGCATGTTGCCCCAGGACGCTTGGGGCGGCTGGACGCCGAGGCCGAGGTAGCTCAGCGCTGACTCGGTCAGAATGACAGCACCGATGTCCTGTCCCAGAATGACCAGCGCGATGGGCAGCACGTTGGGCACCAGGTGGCGCGCAATCAGTCGGACGTTCGACGCGCCCGAAGCGCGTGCCGCCAGCACGTAGTCGCGCTCGCGCGCGGCGATGACCTGGCCGCGCATCACGCGCGCAACGCCTGGCCAACTGATGACCCCGATCACTAGCGCCAGCACCTCAACGCTCGGGCGGAACAACGCGCCAACCAGGATCAACAGGAAGATGCCGGGGATCGCGCGCAAGGTACTGATCAGCCACACCACCAGGTCGTCTACGCGCCCGCCATAGAATCCGCCGACGGCGCCAAGGGCGATCCCGACCGATAGCGTGATCGCGGCCGCGGCAAAGCCAATCATCAGCGACACGCGCGCGCCGTACAGCGCGCGGACAAGCTGGTCGCGGCCAAACTCGTCGGTGCCCAGCCAGTGCGCTGGACTCGGGGGTTTGAGCGTGTTGAGCATGTCTATGCGGGTCGGATTGGTGTTGAAGACCTGGACCGCGATGACTTCGGCCGCAAGCGCCAGGATGGCGTAGACGATCAGCACCGCCGCGGCGATGAGCGTCAGCCGGTCGTGCAGGATGCGCGTCCACGCCGTCGCGAGCAAGCCCCGCGACAGTCGGATTCGGGCTGCCTCCGTTGTGGCTGGTGAGCGCGCTGGCTGGAGCTCGACCGTCGTCGTGGTCACTTGGCAAGTCCTAGCGGATACGAATGCGAGGGTCGACGATCCCGTACAGCACGTCGGACAGGATCGTGCCGAAGATGATCAGTGCCGAGGCGACCAGGACCAGGCCCATCACAACGGGATAATCGCGCGCGTATGCCGCGTCGACGGCGAGTCGACCCATGCCTGGCCAGGAAAAGACGAATTCCGTCGTGGCGGCGCCGCCCAGCAGCGCCGGGAGTGAGCCGCCCAGCACGGTGATCACTGGGATCAGGGCGTTGCGTAGGGCATGGACGTAGACGACGGCTGTCTCGCGGAGTCCCTTGGCGCGCGCGGTGCGCACATAATCCTGGCTCAGGACTTCGAGCACTTCGGTGCGGGTGTAGCGGGCGAACACGGCCAGGAAACTGGTGGCCAGGACGACGGCTGGTAACAGCAGGTGTTTGGCGCGGTCGCCGATATCGAATGCGGAGCTGCCCAGGGTGACGATGCCGCCGGCCGGGAGCCATTGCAGCGTGACCGAAAAGAAAATGATTGCGAGTAGGCCGAGCCAGAAGTGCGGGACGGCGTCGCCCATGACGGCGAAGACCCGGACAAGCTGATCGGGCCAGCGGCCCCGGTGCACGGCGGCCCACAGGCCGGCTGGGATACCGATGCCCAGACCCAGAATCAGGGCGGCCAGGGTGAGCTGGAGCGTGGCTGGCAGACGCTCCAGGATCACGTCACGTGCCGGCAAGTGCGTTTGAAAACTTCGACCGAAGTCGAGCCTGACTGCTTTTCCGAGCCAATCCAGGTACTGGATGGGTAAGGGACGGTCGAAGCCGTAGGCGGTTCTGAGTGCCGCCATCTGTTCGGCGGTGGTGCCGCGCGCGTCCTCGAACACGGTGAGCGGATCGCCCGGCGCCAGGCGCATGATCGCGTAGGCGATCACGGTGATCGTCAGAAACGTCGGGATCGCCTGCAGCAGCCGCCGGATGACGTAGCGCGTCATGGCGTCAACGAGTGCCCCTCACCCCTGCCCTCTCCCCGTGCGCGTGGCGAGGGAGTAGCGAAACCGCCCCGCCCCTCTGGGGAGAGGCCGCCGAAGGCGGGTGAGGGGTGGCGTTCCCGGCTCGTACGGGGAGGCGTGCTACGAGGTGACGGTCCATTTGTGGACGTTGTAGAGCAGCCGGCGGAACGGGCTGGGGTCGATCCCCGCCACCTTCTTATTGGAGGCGATGATCGAGCGCTCCTGGAACAGGAAGTTCCAGCCTGCGCCTTCGGACACTTTGTCCTGGATCTGCGCATACAGGTCCTTGCGGGCGCCCTGGGCGCAGCCTGGCACCGTGCGCGCCTTTTCGATCAGCCCATCAAGCTCGGGCGTACTGAACCCAGACCGATTGAAGCCTTCCTTGCCCGTAGCCGGGTCAGGCTTGCGGCTCGAGTGCCATAGATCGTAGTTGTCGGGATCGGCGCCGAAGACGAAGCCTGAGACGAACATATCGAACTCGAGCTTATTGATGCGGTTGATCATCGACGCGAAGTCCTGGAGCTGGATCTCCATGTCAACGCCAATGTCCTTGAACTGCTGCTGGGCAATGGTAACGACGGCCTCGCGGACCTTTGCGCCAGAGTTCGTCCAGATCGTGTACTTCAACGGCTGACCGTTCTTGGCCCGCATGCCACCCGCACCAACGGTCCAGCCCGAGGCATCAAGCATCTGACGAGCTTTGTCGGGACTGAAGTCGTACTGCTTGGTGTTCGGGTTGTACGCCCACGAATCGGGCGGTATGTCGGACGCCATCGGCCGACCCTCGCCGAGCAGCACCTGATCGATGATCAGCTTTCGGTCGAGCGCGTAGTTGAGCGCCTGGCGCACGGCCATATCGTCCAGACCTGGCTGGCGCGTGTTGTAGGCGAGGTAGGTCAAGCCAAGTGGGAAATAGCGCGTGATTGCATGCGAGGCCTCGAGGTCCTTGACCTCGGTTGCGTCGATTACCGCCACGTCGACCTCGCCGGTCTTGAGCTGTGCGATCTGGGCCGCGCGATCCTTCAACGGGCGCAGGATGAAGCGATCGATAGTGGGCCGGCCGCCCCAGTAATCGTCGTTGGCTTGCAGGGTGACGTGGTCGTCCTTGACCCATTCGACGAACTTGAAGGCGCCCGAGCCGACCGGCTTCAGATTGAACGGATCCTCGTTCAAGTCCTTGCTGTTCTCGAGCAAGTGCTTGGGCAGGATGCCTAGCTGCGTCAGATCGTTCAGGAACGGGCAGTACGCCTCAGTCAGGGTGATGCGCAGCGTCTGCGGATCGACTGCCTCGACGGATTTGACTTTCTCGACCGACGACGTGCGCTGGGTCTTGACCTTGTCAGTCTTGAGCACGTCGTAGGTGAACTTGACATCTTCGGACGTCAGCGCGTGGCCATCGTGGAACTTGACGCCGCCGCGCATCTTGAACGTATAGGTCTGTGCATCGGGCGAAATCTCCCACGACTCCGCGAGCTCAGGGACGATCGCGCCCGTCTTCGGATCGGTGTTGACGAGCGGATCGAAGACGCGCTCGGTGATTGCGCCCGAAACGGTGTCGGACTGCAGGATCGTGTTCAGGATGCGGACGTCGGTGCCGACGACGGAGTAGACGATCTGGCCGCCACGGCCCTGGGCTGCCGCGGCTGGCTTCGCTGCCTCAGTGGGTTTCGCGGCGGCGGCTGGCGCGCTGGTCGCCGCGGGCGGGGTCGTAGCCGCTGGTTTCGGTGCGTCCGTGGGCTTGGCCGCGGCCGGCGCAGCGGTCGGCGATGGCGCAGGCGTACCGGGGCCACAGGCGACGGTCAGAGCGAGCGACAGCAGAGCGGCAAATCGAAGGCTTGCAACAGCGAAGCGGTCGAGCATGGCACCTCCCCCGCAGATGGGCGCTGTGTCTAAGTGCCTTCTATCCTACGCTCGCTTGGGCATTGTGTCCTGGGCGCGAGACAGGTATTATTAGCGAGGTGAAGGGAGGTGATGCCACGAAATGAGTAGTCATTTAGGCGTCACCTCCGCGGCAGCGTAAGCAGCCTCGGGGCGTGACGCCATACACTTTCACCGCGGAGACGGGCGGCTCGTAATGAGCCGCCCGTTCTCGTTTGTGTAGGCTTTTGCTCGATGGTGATGATTGATGGACCGCTGCCCAGCGTGCCCGAAGGCAACAGTGTGCTGGTGGTCATGGCCCACCCCGACGATGCCGAGTTCGGCTGCGGCGGGACGATCGCGCGCTGGGCGTCGGCTGGCAAAGAGATCAACTACGTGCTGTGCACGAGCGGCGATAAGGGCTCCGGCGATCCTAACGCTGTGCCCTATCAGTTGGCCAAGACGCGGCGCGCGGAGCAGGTTGCTGCGGCGCACGCGCTGGGGGCGCATGAGGTGGTGTTCCTTGGCTACGAGGACGGGGTGCTGCGCAACACGCTGGAACTGCGGCGGGACATCGTGCGCCAGATCCGGCGGTTCCGGCCCGATGCCGTCATCTGTCAAGACCCGACGATGCGCTTTGGCGGCAACCGCTACTTGAACCATCCGGACCATCGCGCGGCCGGCGACGCGTGCCTGGACGCGGTGTATCCGTCGGCCCGCGACCCGCACGTGTTTCCCGAGCTCCTGATCGAGGACCTGCTCCCGCACAAAGTGCGCGAAGTATTCATGTCGACCCAGCAGAACGCCGACCTGTGGATCGACATCACCGCGTGCTTCGAGCGCAAGCTGGAAGGCCTGCGCCAGCACACGTCCCAGGTGGGCGACCGCTTCGAGCAGGTCGTCGAGCGGATCAAAGAGCGCTCGCGGCAGCTCGCTAAGGCCCAGGGTCTGGACTTCGAGTACGCCGAGGGGTATCGCTACTTTCGGCTCGATTAGGAGTTGGGAGCTAGGGAACCTACGCGCGAATCCCAACTCCCAACTCCCAACTCCTAATCGCAACTCGCAACTCCCAACTCCCAACTCCTATTTGACGTCCAGCAGCTCGACCTCGAATTTGAGCGTGGCATTGGGCGGGATCACCCCGCCGGCGCCTCGGGCGCCGTAGCCCAGCTCGGGCGGAATGATCAGCGTGCGCTTGCCGCCGACTTTCATCCCCGCGACGCCTTCGTCCCAGCCTTTGATCACCCGCCCACCGCCGAGCGGGAACGAAAACGGCTGGCCGCGATCTTTCGACGAATCGAACTTTGTGCCGTCGGTAAGCCAGCCCGTGTAGTGCACAGACACGGTCTTGCCCGCGACTGCTTCGGTACCCGAGCCGACCTGTTCGTCGGTGTACTTCAGTCCGTCAGCCAACGTGACCTCCTTGCCAGTGCCACCGCTGCTGGCCGCATTGCGACAGCCAGTCAGCAGTATCAGCGCGGCGAGAACAAGCAGCGGTCGCATGCCGACACACAGTATGCGGTTCGCCTGGCCTCGAGGCGCTACCGTGAAATCCCCGTAGACACAGCCGCCAACCGGTGGGACACTGGCCCGACCATGACCACGACCCCACAGCAATCGCTGGTGAACTTCTTCAATCCCGAGCTGCTGGCCGATCCATATCCGTGGTACGCCGAGCTGCGCGAGATGGGCGTTGCGTACCTGACGCCACCCGCCCAGCCCGACGTACGGGTGCCGATCCTGAGCCGCTATGCCGACGTGCAGCGAGTGCTGCGCGACCCACGTTTCGGCCGCGCCGGGTTCAGCAAAGGCGCGCAGACGGCCCTCGGCGACGGGCCGCTGGCACGAGCATTCGGCCAATGGATGCTCTTCCGTGACCCGCCGGATCACACACGCCTGCGCGGGCTGGTCAATCGGGCGTTCACGCCGCGCGCAGTCGAGGCGCTGCGTACGCATATCGACGCGATCGTCCAGGGCCTGCTCGACAAGCAGCGCGGCAAGCCCAGTTTCGATCTCGTGCAAGGGTTCGCGTACCCGCTGCCAGTGCTGGTGATCTGCGAGCTGCTGGGCGTGCCGCCCGAAGACCGCCGCCGCTTCAGCGCCTGGTCAGCGGCGATCGGTCAGGGCCTGGACAATCTGGGTTTGGGTGACGCGGAGGTCGTCCGCCGCGGCAACGAAGCAGCCGACGGCCTGACCGAGTACTTCCGAAAACTGATTCACGCGCGCCGCGGCGCAGCCGTCGACGACATCCTGAACGGACTGATCGCCGCCGAGGAGCAGGGCGAACGGCTCTCCGAAGACGAGCTGCTCGCGACCTGCGTGCTGATCTTCTTCGCGGGTCATGAGACCACGGTCAACCTGATCGGCAACGGCACCCTGGCGCTGCTGCGCAACCCATTCGAGCAGGAGCGGCTGCGGAGCATGCCGGAGCTGCTGCCGAACGCCGTCGAGGAGCTCTTGCGCTTCGACAGCCCGGTCCAGCGGAGCGGGCGAACCATCCTGGCCGATGTCGAGGTGGGCGGGCTCATGCTGCACCAGGGTGAGCGAGTCAACGTGCTGATCGGGTCCGCGAATCGCGATCCGGCCCAGTTTACGGATCCAGATCGGCTCGACATCTCGCGCCCGAATGCCGCACAGCACCTGTCCTTCGCGGCGGGCATCCATTATTGCGT
>WNGB01001817.1_pt1 | contig 34829 bp, 29 predicted proteins | sample 5400681 | NCBI WGS metagenome assembly WNGB01 (sample SAMN13153367, study PRJNA577476) | soil metagenome | isolation source: 115 cm soil or saprolite under grassland replicate 2 | place: USA:California | collected 2016-06-15
TCTTGGCCGCACCTGTTCGATGTCGATGCCGACGGCCCGGCCGCGCGTCACCGCATGGACGATCCAATCGCCCGAGTGCGAGAGGTTGAATTGCAGACCGGTGCTCGGTTCCGTGGCGAGGGTGGGCTTGCCGTGCTCGTTGGTGCTGAAGCGCAGTTCCTTCGCAGGGTGTCCGAGGTAACTTCCGAGGAGCATCCGGAGCAGCCCACGCCCGAGGATGTAAATGAGGCGGTGTTGCTCGAAGTGAAAGCGCTCCGCGCGTGCAACTTCCTCGGCGGCGAGGAGCGGCTCGACGTGCGGGCGGATTGACGCGGCCCGCGGGACACAGAGACGCCAGACGTGGATTTCATGCTCGCGCAGCGAGGGAGCGAGTTTGTCGGGTTCGCTCCAGACTTGACTGTCCGGCAGCATCACGTCACCGCACACAGAGTTTGGCGAGAGGAGTTCAAGCAGATGGACCGCCCTCCGATGACTCTTCGCAATGGTAACGGGGCCTGGAGTGCGGGTCAAGCGAGCGGATGAGCGGACGAGCGCGGATCGCTTAAGCATCCTGGAGTTGCAGGAAACGGCGCACTTCTTCGGCCACCCGTCCCGGCTGCGTCACGAAGGCGAGATGCCCGGCATCGGGCAGACGCACCAGGCGCGAGCGTTTCAGCCCGTCGCGGAGGGCCTTGAGGCTCTTCCGGGATACGAGCAAGTCGCGGTCGCCTGTGAGCAGCAGGGACGGCACCCGGATGCGACCGAGCCGGTTGACGATGTCGAACTGCTCGACCAGTCGGAAGCGATGCGCCATCACGCTCTGATCGGTCTGCCAGCACTGGGCCGTCACGAACTGGAACAGCGGCCCCTGTTGCTTGCCGCCAGAGAGGAGGTTGAAGAATTGATTGATGAAGGGGTTGTCTACCGGCAGCAGAAAACGCGACAGGACCGTGCCGGCCACTTGCTGGAGCAAGCCGCGCTCGAACCGGGCCCCGGCCCCTTGAACCGCAAGGGCCTCCAGTCGGTGCGGGTAGCGGGCCGCGAATTCCAGCGCCAGCACTCCGCCGAAGGAAACCCCCATGATGACAGGACTTTCCAGGCAATGCCAGTCGAGGAATTCGGCAAGGTCATTCGCCAGGTCCGCCAGACCGAAGGGCTGTCGGAGCGCGAAGCAATCGTCCTCGCCGCGGAGCTGGTAACTGATGACGCGGAAGTCCCGGGCCAGGATGCGGGCCAGGGGACCAAGCAACTCGAACCCGCCCGCCAGACCCGGAACGAGGACCAGCGGAGGCCCTTCGCCCCATTCGCGATAGTTCACGGTGTAATGGGTGAGGTGGGCGCATCCTGACCGGCCGACCCCTGCGCTGAATGCCGCTCCTGTCGCCGCCAACCAGCCTGCTGATGCCTTCACGCCAGCTCTCCCTTGCTCCTGCGGACTCCATGTGTTGTGCCTCTGCCCGGTAGCCCACCGCCGGGAGGCGGAGACAACAGGGCATTCTCCATACCAAAGTTCGGGCGTGGGAGCAATTCCGAGGGAGGGGCCAGCATCATCACAAGTCATTCTCGTTCTGCTGGTTGTGCGGGACCGCGCCACTGCCTCTGTCCGGAGAGCGGCAAGGAACCGTCCGGAGAAAACCTACAAATCGTGAGGTTTCGGCGCTCCGGCGCCGAGTTTTCGGCGCTTCGTTGAGAGGGTGGGGAAGGGAGCGAAAATGGCCTGTCTGGGAGGAATCCTCCTCACCCGGGATCTGGAGAGGTGCGGCAAGGGACGTCTTCTTGCATCGTAACACTCTGTCCCATATACTCGTTATGGTGGATAACCCGGAGAGCTTCCGTCAGCGCGTGAGCCTGAACGGTTGCCGCGACCTTCCTCCAGCTGTAAAGTAGGGGCAATCGCTCGTGCTGCGGCCCGCGCTTCTGCAACCCGATTGACCCGACGAGATTCGATGTAACTATCTTGTTCTTTCTAGGCTTGTGGATCAGCGCCGAAACTTCGGCGCCGTCCCGGAGAGGCCCCGAGCGGTCATGCCGTCCTCTGTCAGCCCCTGGTGGCAGTCATCCCTCGCCGCTGTTCGCCGGCTGACAGTCCAGGTGCTCACCCGGCGCGGTTTGCTCATCTTCGCGGGTGCTCTTGTTTGTCTCTATGCCGTCACCGTCCTGGTGTACGTTCAATCCCTCCCCGATCTTGGCCTGCGCACCGCCTTCAGCACCGGGCTGAAGGCGCCGCCGCGCGGTTATCGACCGGCGGACGCCCGCCTGCTGCCCCGGGCCGGTGATCGCGTCGTCCGCGTGGGGGCGGGAGCGAGCAAACTCGACATCAACACCTGGCCCCATCTCCTCGCCGCGCCGCGGCGGCTGCGCGCGGAGCTGACGGAGTTGCCTCCCGGCGAGTTGCCGGCACGTGGGGCCAAGGTCGAGCGGGAAGGCGACGAGGATGTCCTTTATGTCCAGGTGGCGTTCGAGCGCCCCCCCACGGAGAGCAGTCCTCCGCTGACGATCCGCGGATGGTGCCGTCTCGGCCGGCTCCCGCTCGAAGAACTCGTCCCGAGCGTGCTCTGGTTCTTCCTCAAAATCACCCTGTTCCTGATCGGCGCCCTGGTTCTCTGGAACCGGCCCTCGGACACCGGCGCGGCGGTCTTCTTCCTGCTTTGCATCGTCACGCTCGGCGCCTACATGGGCGGCTATCACTGGCCCTACATCGCGACCCAGCCGGCCCTGCTCCTCGTCTTCATGGTCTGCGGTGTGCTGTTGCCCGTGGTGAGCCTGCACTTCTACCTGACTTTCCCCCGACCGAAGGTGTGGTTCCAGCGCCATCCGCGCTGGACGCTCCTCGCAGTCTACGGCCTGCCACTGGCGTTCCTTGCGTTCCTGGTGTTCCTGTACTTTCGCGCCCGCTGGAGTGTGCGACACGAACCGCCCTTCGACGTTGCCGCCGCCCTGGATCTGCTTCGCAAGGCGATTTACGTCTATTTAGGCGTGGCCGCCGCGTACTTTCTGGCCAGCGTGATCGCCCTGCTGCATAGCCATCGCACCGTCACCGACCCGACCGAGCGCAACCAGGTCAAGTGGATCCTCTATGGCGCTCTCCTCGCCCTCGTGCCGATCGGCTACTCGCTCTACCTCGCCATCTGGGAAACCGATGCCTTCGGGGCCGGCGCTGCCACCTGGCCCATGTTCGCCGCCTCGGCGTGCCTGACCGCCGCCTTCGCGGTCAGCATCACGCGCTACGGCCTGATGGAACTGGACAAGATCATCACCTCCGGCGCCGGCTATTTCCTCGTCAGCGCCCTCGCCGGCCTGGCCTATTACGCCATCGTGTTTCTCGGCACGCTCATCTTCAATCAGGCGCTCGTCAGTCCGCCGCTGACCCAGGCATTGACCGTCAGCACAACGGCGTTGGTGCTGATGGTGGTCCTCGACCTCGCCCGCAGCCGCGTCAAAAAGGCCTGGGGACGACGCTTCGACCGCGAGAAATACCAGCTCGACCGCACTCTCCAGCGGATGGGCCAGGCGATCCAGCAACTGGTCGATCCGCCGACGCTGGCGAATCGGCTGCTGCACGCCTCCGCTGAGTTGCTCGGCGTACCACGCGGCGCCGTCTATCTGCTGCGGGCCGAGGTTGGAGTCCCGCCTTCAGGCGGTGGCGAGGAGGCCCCCCGCCTCAAGGCGGGACTCCAACCGCCACTGTATCGCCTCGCCGGCTCGCTCGGTGAAGCCCCGGTCCCCGTCGAACTGCCCCCCGACGCACCCCTGGTGCAAGCGCTCCAGGGCCAGGGAGCCGTCACCCTGCCGGCGCGATGGGTCGGCGTCCCGCTGACCCCGGCCCAGGAGCAACTGCGCGCCCTCGGCGGGGAGATTGCCCATGCCCTGGCGCACGAAGGGCGCTTGCTGGCCCTGCTCGTGCTCGGGCCGAAGGACCGCTCGCCCTACTCGCCGGAGGATTTGAACCTGCTCGCCGCCTTCGCCCAAATCACGGTGCTGGCGCTGGAGAGCGCCCAGGGCCATCAGACGATCGAACTCCTCAATCGCGACCTGCAAAAAAAGGTCGAAAAAATCTCCGAACAGCAGCGTCGCATCCTCGCCCTGCAGAGCGAGCTACGCAGGCGGAAAGATGACAAGGTGACAAGGTGGCAAGGTGACAAGGTGACCGAAGTCAAACCTGCTCCTGTCACCTTGTCACCTTGTCACCCTGCCACCTTGTCATCTTCGGGGATTATCGGCTCCGGGCCAGAGTTGCGCCAGACCGTGTACCTCGTCCAGAAGGTGGCCGCCAACGAAAAAACCGTGGTGTTGATTCGCGGCGAGAGCGGCACCGGCAAAGGGCTGCTGGCCCAGGCCATCCACGACCACAGCCCACGCGCGGGGAAACCATTCGTCAAGGTCCATTGCGCCGCGCTGTCGCAAACGCTCCTGGAGAGCGAGTTGTTCGGCCACGTCAAGGGGGCGTTCACCGGAGCGCATCGCGACAAGGTTGGCCGTTTCGAGCTGGCCAACGGCGGTACGTTGTTCCTCGATGAGATCGGCGACATCTCTCTGGAGGTGCAGACCAAGCTGTTGCGCGTGCTCCAGGAAATGACCTTCGAGCGCGTCGGCTCCAGTGAGCCGGTGAAGGTCGATGTGCGCATCCTGGCGGCGACGCATCAGAACCTGGAAGAACTAATTCGCCAGGGCCGGTTTCGCCTCGACCTGTTCTATCGGCTGAATGTTTTCCCGATCGTGGTGCCGCCGCTGCGGCAGCGCTGCGACGACATTCCCGAGTTGGTGCAGCACTTTCTGCGCGTGGCAGCGAGTCGCTGCGAACGGCCGGCACCACAGATCGACGACGACGCCCTGAATATCCTCAAGCAGTATCACTGGCCGGGCAACATCCGCGAACTCGAGAATGTCATCGAGCGGGCGGTGGTGATCGCCGAGGGCGATATGGTGACGATGCAGGAGTTGCCCGAGGAGGTTCTGCACGCGGTGGATGGTCTCCCCGGCGCTCTGGGCTGGCCGGAAGAAGGCGAGGGGCTGGCGGAAGCGCCGCGCGGCGTCCGGTTGGAGCGCACCGAGCGCAACCGGCGGGAGCGCGAGCAGATCCTGCAGGCGTTAGCGGGGGCGAAGGGCAACAAGGCGGAGGCGGCGCGGGCGCTGGGCCTGGCCCGCAGCACACTGGTCAGCCGACTGAAGAAGCATGGGCTCGGCTGAGACGAGCCCGCTTGCGGGTGAGCGCTCTGAGTGCTAACCCGCAAGCGGGCCATCAGGAAACCCGCCATGAAGACTCGCCTTAATCTCCTGAATCCCTCCTGGATGCGCCCGGCCTTTTTCGTCGGCCTGTGGACGGTGCTGGCGCTCGCCGATGCCTACCAGTCCACGGTCCTCTCGGGGTTGCTCGAACGGCCGCGGCCAGCCGAGGAATTTGTCCTGTCCTCACTCTATCTCTTCTACAGCCTCGCGGCCCTTGCCGCGATGCTGATCTACCTCGCCGGTTGGCTCCCGTTCGAGGGGCCACGCTGGTGGGCCGCGCTGGCGGTCTTGTTGGCCGCCAGCCTCGTCATGGCCGTCCTCAAGGTCGCCCTCGACGTCCCGCTCGAACGGTTTGTCCGCCCCGACTATCCCCCCTTCCGGGCCAGGAGCGACCGGGAATTGTTCCACATCTTCTTCAACGTTCGGCTGCTGTTTTACCTGCTGTTGTTGTGGCTTTCCCTCGGGGTCGCGCAGGCTCTTGACTTCTACCGCAAGTACCGCGCTCGCGACCTGCACGCCTCGCGCCTCGAAGCTCAGCTCGTCCTGGCCCAGTTGCAGGTGCTCAAGATGCAACTGCAGCCGCACTTCCTCTTCAACACCCTCAACGCCATCTCCGCGTTGATTCACCAGGATGTCGAGATCGCCGACCGCATGATTGCTCGCCTCGGCGAACTGCTGCGCACGACCCTGGAAAACGCCGGCACGCAGGAAGTCACTCTCCACCAGGAACTGGAGTTCATCGCGCCGTACCTCGAAATCGAGCAGGCCCGCCTCGGCCCACGCCTGAGCCTGCGCATCGACGTGGACCCGGCCGTGATGGACGCACTGGTGCCGAACCTATTTCTGCAGCCGCTTGTCGAGAATGCAATCCGACATGGAATCGCGCCGCAAGCCGGCATGGGGTGGATCGAGATCACGGCGGCGCGCTCGGAGAGTTCGCTGTTGTTACACGTACGTGACAATGGCGGCGGTCTTTCGTCGAATTACAGGGAAGGAGTAGGCGTCAGCAATACGCGAGCACGCCTGCAACAACTGTACGGGGCCGCCCAAACCCTGACGCTCAGCAACCACCCAGAGGGCGGCGTCCTCGTGACGGTCACCCTGCCCTTCCGAGAGCAGGACGAGAGAACGGCACAACCGCTGCAAGAAGTTCAGCCCAAGCACGTATCCGAGGGAGCGGAGGAGGGCGTTGCCGATGCGCGTACTGATCGTCGATGACGAACCGTTGGCCCGGCAGCGACTGCGGGCGTTGTTGGAGGCCGAGGCCGATATCGAAGTGGTCGGCGAGTGCGCTGACGGGCGTGCGGCGCTGGCTGCCGTGCGCGCCCACAAGCCGGACCTGCTCTTTCTGGACGTGTGTATGCCGGAGGCGGATGGTTTCGAGGTGCTCGAAGCTCTCGCCGACGCGCCCCCGCCGGGCGTCATCTTTGTCACCGCCTACGATCGCTTCGCCCTGCGCGCCTTCGAGGTCCACGCCCTGGATTACCTGCTCAAGCCCTTCGATCGGGAACGCTTTCAGAAGGCGCTGGAGCGCGGCCGCGCCCAGGTCGAACGGGCTCGCAGCGAGGACGTCAGCCGGCAGTTGCAGGCCCTGCTCGCCGACACGCGGACGGGGCGAAAATATCTCGACCGCGTCGTGATCAAGTCCACCAGCCGCGTGTTCTTCCTTCGAGTCGAGGAAATCGATTGGATCGAAGCAGCGGGCAATTATCTCAAATTGCACGCCGGCAACGAGGCCCATTTGCTCCGCGAGACGATGGGCAACCTGGAGGGCCGCCTCGACCCCGACAAGTTCCTGCGCATCCACCGCTCCACGATCGTCAACATCGAACGCATTCAGGAACTGCAGCCCTGGTTCCACGGCGACTATGTCGTCTTGCTGCGCGACGGCACGAAGCTGACGCTTAGCCGCAGTTATCGCCAGAAGTTGCAGGATCACTTCGGGAACGCATTGTGAAGCGGCGGGCACCTTTCTTGCTTGCGCCGAAATTGGCGGCAAGGGAACAAGGACACTTCGGCGCACACAAGCCCGGAGCGCCAGCGACGGGACGGTAGCATGGTCCCGTCGCTGGCGCTTCGGGCTTGTGTGTGTTGGTCCCGTCGCTGGCGCTCCGGGCTTGTGTCCAACTTTCGCCTCAGCAGCATCGTTCTCAGGAGGGGCAGTCGTGAACTGGCAATCGGACGAGGGCACGATCCACGAGAACTGCGTGGTATTCTTCGAGGTGAAGGGCGAGTTCGGCGGCCTGTCCAACATGGCGGGCGGCTACCCACTCGGTATCGGCGGCGTCACCGCTTACTCGTCGGAAGCGTTGTATCAGGCGTGCCGCTTTCCGCACCGGCCGGAGTGGCAGCGTGAGATCATCGAGCAGCGCAGCCCCATGGCCGCGAAGATGAAGGCCAAGAAGGACGGGCGCCGCACGAATCACTCGCGGCCCGACGGGGGTGAAGTCTGCGTCGATCTGATGCGCTGGGTGCTGCGCGTCAAGTTGGCCCAGCACTACGACCGCTGGACGGCCTTGCTGCGCGCGACCGCCGGCCGCGCGATCGTGGAGCGGTCGCGCAAGGATCGTGTCTGGGGAGGCGTTGAGGAGAGCGATGGCGTCCTGCGCGGATACAATCGCCTCGGCCGATTGCTGATGCAGGTGCGCTTCCTGATCGAGAAGGCGCCGCGCGAGAAGCTGGAGGTCGTGCAACCTTTGCAGATCGCCGATTTCCTCCTTTTGGGGAAACCGATCGGCGTGGTGCGAGCGTCGGAACGGCCCGCCGATTGAAGGCCGCTGGGCCAAAGAGCTACCGGGGAAAAGCCTTACCAACCCGAAGCGTCAGCGAGGAACATACTTTGTCCCTCGCTGACGCTTCGAGCTGGTAAGAGCGCTTCCCGCCTGTGTTTTGTCCGCCTTTTCAGCGGGAACTGCCCCACAGGCGCACCGTGCCGTCATTGCCGGCGGAGACCGCCCAGCGTCCGTCCGGCGAAAACGATACCGACCAGACCTGATCGGTATGCCCTTCCAGACGGCGCACCTCCTCGCCGGTCTCGACATCCCACAGGCGCAGCGTGCCATCGCGACCGGCGGACAGCGCGCGACGGCCATCCGGCGAAAATGCGACGCTCTGCACATAGCCCTTGTGGCCGGTGAAGGTGCGGACCAGGGCGGCTCTGTCGAGATCCCAGAGTTTGAGCGTGCCGTCGCTGCTGCCCGAGAGGGCGCGGCGGCCATCCGGCGCAAACGCAACCGCCAACACCGTGTCGGTGTGGCCCGGCAACTTGAGCAACTCGCTGCCGGTGTCCACATCCCACAAGCGTACCGTCTTGTCCAGACTACCGGACAGTGCCTTTTTGCCGTCGCGCGACAGATCGACGCTCCAGACGAAATGATCGTGGCCGCGGAACTGGCGGATCTCCTTGCCTGTCGCGACGCTCCACAGACGCAACAGCCGATCGTCGCCGCCCGAGAGAATGAGCCGGCCGTCGCGCGAAAACACCACGCTGCGGACATAGTCCTCGTGCCCGGCGAAATCGCGCGCCTCGCGGCCGGTGAACACATCCCACAGGCGGATGCTGCGGTCGAAGCCGCCAGAGGCGGCATGGCGCCCATCGGGGGAGTAGGCGACGGCCCACACCGGCCGGGAGTTGCCATCGAGGCGACGCAGTTCCTTGCCGCCGCGCGCGTCCCACACGCGCACCGCCGTGTCTGCCCCGCCGGAGACGACCTTGCGGCTGTCCGGCCCGAAGGCGACGGCGAACACTGGCCCGCCGGGACCGTCGAGCCGGCGTATCTCGGTGGTAATCTCGCCAAGGCGATATTCCGGAGGAATGGCCTCCGTGATAGCTTTCATGCTGCGCTCGGCCGCCGCCCGTATTTGGGGGTCCGATTGCGCCGCCGCCTTCAGGTACCAATCATAGGCGTGCAGCAGCGTTTGCGTTTTCGCCAGGCCCTGCTCGCTGTCTGCCTGCTTCCGCCAGGCGTTCGCGAGGCCGAGTTGCCGCGGGGCGGCGTCCGCTGCGCTCGCATCCAGCAGTTTCAACTCGGATTCCGCAAGCGTTCTCAGGGACTGATCACTACCCCTGGCCAGCATGGGGAGAGCACGATCCCAGCGGCCCCGGGTCAGCGCCTGGTAGCGGCCAATCATCAGGTTGGCCTTCGGATCGTTGGGCAACTTCTGCAACGTGTCGGCGAAAGGCTTGAGCGTCGCGAAGGCTTCACGGAGTTTGGCGACCTCGTTAGACCGTTTCTGAATGGTACGCACCAGGGCGACGACCTTGAGTTTGCGCGCCGCGGCCTCGGCGGTCGCGGCGAGATTGGCGGCGGTGTCGTAATCGTCGGCGTTGAGCGATTCTTCGAGGATGCCCAGGGCCGTGTCAATCACGGTCTGATAGGCATCCGCCGACGCGGCGGCGGCCTTGCTGGCGATGCTCAGGGCGGTCACGCGGGCCTTGAGCACGTCCGCGGGGGGGACGGCGAAGTCCTGGACCATCTCGTCGATGGCGAGCATGGCGGTGGGGATATCGCCGCTGCCGGCGGCCAGGTCGCGCGCCTCGCGGAAGAGGACATAGCGCGCCGCGAGGTTGTCGTTGGTCTCCTTGCCATCCTGCAAGAGCGCGCGGGCGAGGGCTGCCCTGGCGATGGGATCCTTCTGTGCCTTGGCGTAGTCCTCGCCGTAAACGTCCTTGACATCGACGAACGCCTTGGCCTGGGCGGCCTGGGCAGGAACGGCGGCCTTGGCCTTGGGCGGCTGTGCGTCCGCGTCGGATAGCCCGATGCAGGCGGCGGCCAGGGTCAGGATAAGCAGGCGGCTGCCGTCAAGTGGAGTGCGAAGCATAAAACCCTCTACAAAGTAGCGAAAGCGCAGGATGCTGTCGGGTGGCGCTGCTTTCTCCCCTCGCCCCTGTACTCGGGGGCGAGGGGAGAACAGGGGGTCGCCGGTTGCCAGGCATCTTATGCCGTTCGGTTGCGAAGGGCAGCGGGGCTTGCTATATCAGAGGGATGATTGCCGTAGACATCGACCATGTCACCAAGACCTTCGGCGCACACACCGCCGTTGACGACCTGAGCCTGCAAGTGCCGGCCGGCGCGGTTTACGGTTTCATCGGCCCCAACGGCTCTGGCAAGACTACCACCCTGCGCATGATCATGCGCATCCTCCACCCCGACCGCGGCCATATTCGCGTCCTCGGTGAGGAGTCCTTCGGCGCCGCCAACGATCGCGTCGGCTATCTCCCCGAGGAGCGCGGCCTGTACAAGGCCATGAAGGTTCGCGACCTGTTGCGCTTCTACGCCGAGTTGAAAGGTTGCCGCGACAGCCGTGCCGCGGTCGCCTCCTGGCTGGAGCGCATGGGTTTGAGCGACTGGGCCGACAAGAAGGTGCAGGCGCTCAGCAAGGGCATGTCCCAGAAGGTGCAGTTCATCGCCACGGTCGTGTCGCGGCCGGAACTGGTGCTGCTCGACGAACCGTTCAGCGGTCTCGACCCCGTCAACGCCGAGGTGCTGCGCGAGGCCATCCTGAGCCTGAAACGCGACGGCGCTACCATCATCTTCTCGACGCACGACATGAGCATGGCCGAGAAGATGTGCGATTTCATCTTCATGATCCACAAGGGCCGCAAGGTGCTCGACGGCACGCTGGCCGCGATCCAGGCGACCTACGGACACGACACGCTCCGCGTCAGCCTGGCGGACGGCTCGGCGACACTTGCCGACCTGCCGGGCGTCGCGCGCGTGACCGATTTCGGGCAGATGCAGGAGCTACGTCTGGAACCGGGAACCGATCCGCAGCGCTTGCTCGCCGTCCTGATGGCGCGCGGCCCGGTCCGGCATTTCGAGGTAGCGCATCCGAGTTTGCAGGACATCTTCGTGCGAATCGCCGGCCCGACGACAGAGGGCAAGGATCATGCGTAAATTGTGGGTGATCGCCGTCCGCGAGTACCTCGCCGCCGTCCGCACCAAGACCTTCATCGTCAGCTTGGTAGTGATGCCGCTGCTCATGGGCGGCAGCGTCCTCGTGCAGACCTTGCTCAAGGACGTGGTCGATACCTCCGAGAAGCGCTACGCACTCATCGACCGCATCCCCGGGCGCGATCTCACCGCGGTGATCCAGGCCGCGGTCGATGCCTACAACAGCAAAGTGATCGACACAGCCGGCCGTCAGTTGCGCCCGCGCCTGGTCCTGGATATTGAGCCTCCCCAGGCGGAAGGGAAACAGCGCTACGAACTCTCCGAAAAGGTGCGAAAGGGGCAGCTGGCCGGTTTCCTGGAGTTGCTCGACGGCTCCTCGGAACCGCTCCCCTCGGATGAGGCCGCGCTACGCGGGGGGCTGATGCCGCGTCTCAAGCCGTCGGTGATCGTGCGCTACGAGACCAATCGACCCACGGACAACAACTTTGCGGAGATGGTCAAACGAAGTGTCGGCGTTCACGTGCAAACGAAACTGGGCGCGGACCGGGGACTCGCGGAAGCGGAGTTACGCGTCATGATGAACCCGGTGCTCCTGCAACTCAAGCCTCTGTCGGTGCTGGATCCGGAAACGGGTCAGGTGAAGGAGGCGGCGGAACAGAGTCAAATGGCCTCCGTTGTGGTGCCGATGGGCGTGATGCTGCTGATGTTCATGGTGGTGCTGATGTGCGCCACGCCGCTGATGCAGGGCGTCGTCGAGGAGAAAATGCAGCGCATCGCCGAGGTGTTGCTCGGCTCGGTGCAGCCGTTCCCGCTGATGATGGGCAAGCTCCTCGGCATGGCGGCGGTGTCGCTGACCATCGCCGCGGTCTACCTGAGCGGGGCGTACTGGGCGGCTCACCACTACGGCTTCGCGGAGTATATCGGTCTGGATTTGCTGCTGTGGTTCCTGCTGTTTCAGACACTGGCGGCGCTGATGTTCGGCTCGCTGTTCATCGCCATTGGAGCGGCCTGTACGGACATGAAGGAGACGCAAAATCTGCTGTGGCCGGTGATGCTGCTGGCGACATTTCCGATGTTTTTACTGGCGAACGTGCTGCGCGAGCCGAACGGTCCGGCGGTGGTCGGCGTGTCGTTTTTCCCGTTCGCGACGCCGACCCTGATGATGGCGCGCATGGCGACGCCGCCGGGCATTCCGTGGTGGCAGCCGCTCGTGGGGGTGCTCGGAGTGCTGGCGACGACCGTGGTGTGCGTTTACGTGGCGGGGCGCATTTTCCGCGTCGGCCTGTTGATGCAGGGCAAGGGCGCCCGCTTCACCGAACTCTTCAAGTGGGTCTTCCGCGGATAATCCCTCGCTTTGGAGTGCGGCGCCACGGTACAATCGGTCTTCGGGGAAGACCAGACAGGAGGACCGAGAATGCGTTATCTCGTCGTGGGGCTGGCGTTGCTCGCGTGGGCGGCGCCCGCCGCAGCCCAGGAGGAACGCGTCGCCAAGAGCAAGATCGTCTCGGCGGGTCTGTTCAAGAACGGCCTGGCGGTCATCAAACGCCAGATCGACCTCGCCGGTCCAGGGATTTACCGCCTCGAAGATCTCCCCGAGCCGGTGCATGGCACCTGGTGGATCGAGAGCACCGCGGTGGTCGAAACCACCACGAAGATGCGTGAGGTCGAGGTGCCCGCCGGAGTTGATGTCCAGTTCCAGCAGGATCTCGCCGGCAAGAAAGTGATGGTCCACTTCAAGGGCGGCAAGCCCGAGCCGGTCAGCGGCATCGTGGTGAAAATGCCCCGTCCGAAGCCAGCCAATCCGGACAGCGGCCCGGGTGTGATCCCGTGGGGCGCGTTCGGCCCTTCCCCCGTCGCCCCGGAACCCGCCAACAGGTTCCTGATTCTCAAGACGACCAGGGGCCGCATGTTCATCGATAGCGCGGAAATCGGCATCCTTGAAGCCGAAGGCGACGACACGGTGCGCAAGGAGCGCAAGCCGGTCTTGTTGGTGAAGGTGGACAAGGCGAACCAGAACGACAAGCTGTACGTGACCTATCTGACGCACGGTCTGGCGTGGGCGCCGAGCTATCGCGTGGATATCAGCGACCCGAAAACGCTAAATCTCGAACTGGCGGCGGTCATCCGGAACGAGGTGGCCGATCTGGAGGCGACCGAGGTGCGGCTGATCTCCGGCTTTCCGAGTGTGCAGTTCGGCCATGTACGCTCACCGCTATCGCCAAGGCAGACCTGGGAGACCTTTTTTCAGCAAATCGCCATCCATCCTAACCAGGGCCCACCGGTCGTCACCCAGGGAATCGCCGCGCCGATGCCGCAGCCGCCGGGGTTCGGCCTGAATCTCAAGGCGACACCGATGGGCGAGGGCGTGGACCTGCACTTCCAGGCAATCGGCAAGCGCACCCTGGCGAAAGGCGAGGCGATGTCGCTGTCCATCGCGAAGGAAAAGGCGCCTTACGACCGTGTCGTGGAATGGCTCATCACCGAGAACCGCGAGGCTCGCAGCCATCGGGGCCGCAAAATCCCCTTTCCCGGCCCAGTGGACGAAGAGCCTGACGATGAGGCCTGGGACGCGCTGCGTTTCAAGAACCCGTTCCGTTTTCCGATGACGACGGCGCCGGCGATGATCACCGCCAACGGCGCGTTCAACGGCCAGCGACTCAGCTACTACGTCAACGCCGGCGAGGAAACGACGCTGCGTATCACGAAGGCCCTGAACGTGCGCACGCGTTCCAACGAGCAAATGGTCGAGGACAAGAAGGGCGGCGAGCGCGAGTGGGTCTGGGTCGGTGGTCGTCGCTACCAGCAGACCACGGTGGTAGGCGAACTGAACGTCGCCAACCATCGCAAGGAGGACGCCACTTTGATCATCCGCCGCCGTTTCTCCGGCAACCTGCTCAGTGCCGATGGCCAGCCGCGTACGGTCCTGCTCACGGAGGGAGCCTATTCGGTGAACCGTTACAACGAGGTTGTCTGGGGGCTGTCGCTCCGGCCCGGTGAGGAGCGGCGGTTGACGTACCGTTGTACGGTTCTCGTCTCTCCGTCCGCAGAGTAGTTGGGTTTGGCGAGGCGGGCAAGATTGGCCGCCTCGCCGAATTACTCATACCTCGACTGGAATCAATCGTTTGGTCATCTGGAGGGAGGAATGATGGCGACGCGATTGCTGCTCGGAGGCGGCCTGCTTGTCTTGCTCATGGCTGGCTTGTTGTGGTGCTGGTGGCCTTCCCAGCCCAGGCACAGAATCAACACCGAGGGATATGAGCAACTTCGGCTGGGTATGACCGAGCAGGAAGTCGAGAACGTTCTCGGTGTTCCTGCGGAAGATTACGGACCGGGGAAAGGCGAAATCCTGGACTATGGCGTCTTTACCAGCGCGAGCAACTCGATCAAAACGGACCCCAGGGGGAAGAAGTGGCTCGCGGGTTCCCTGGCAATCACGGTTTGCTTTGACGATCACGGTCGCGCCTGGGGGATGGGGACGGACGCGGAAACCTCGCTTCTTTAAGGACCAGGTAACCTTCCCTTGCGTGCGGTGCGCAACGACAGCTTTGTATCCGGGCGAATCATAGATTGCGCTCATGATCTTTCCGATCTCGCCGTTGACCTCGGCATGTACCGTCGGCTCGTTCAGGATCGACCCCAGGTCCGTCGTCGTCAGTCGTGATCCGTCCGGTTCAGGGGGAAGACGGGGAGGGCTGTTCGAGACGTTCCAGTTCGGCCAGTTCCTCCGGGCTGGCCTGCCGATGGCGGGCCTTGCGGCTCAATTCCGCCTTGTCGTCCATCTCCGCGATGGTGTTGCCCGGGGAGAGGATCTCGAACACGACCGTGACCGGCACGCCGCTTACCGCACGGCCGGTTGCCCGCTGCTCGCCGCGCGCTCGCAAGACGTGCTTGTTTTCCCATCCCGCGGCCGCTACTCTCAACTCCAACTACCCGTAAGGAGCCTCTCTCTCGCCCGGGCTCGTCCCTCGTTCCGGAAGGGAGTGTCTCATGTCCGCACCGATGCACCCGCACGAACAACCCTCGAACGCCGCCCGCGAGTCGATCGCTCGCTGTGAACCGCGTTCCCTGCGCACCTATACGCCAACACAGGCCGTCCTGGCCCGCAGTGCCGGCGTCTACCACTGGACGCCCGAGGGCCGCCGTCTGTATGACTTCACCTCCGGCGTGCTCGTCTCGAACCTCGGCCACAACCCCATCGCCTGGATGCAGCGCTTCACGCAGTACATGGGCTGGCCCTTGGGGGTGAGGATCGAGGATCGAGGATCGACGATTGAAAAAGACAACAACGATCCGGCATCCCTCGATCCTCGATCCTCGATCCTCGATCCTCGCTTTTTCGCCGCCTTGCCGATGACCGCTTACAACGCCATCACACCCGTCGAAACCGAGGCCAGCCGGCGGCTGCTCGAGGTGCTGCGCTCCCGGCCCGGCGGGAATCGGCTCGAACAGGTCATGTGGGCTGCGTCCGGTTCGGAGGCGATCCAGAAAGCGCTCTGGGCGGTGCTGGCCCGCGACCGCACCCGCGAGATGATCGTGGCAACCCGCTACGGCTTTCACGGCAAGAAGGGCCTGGCCGGCGCGGTCACCGGCTGCGAAACTGACCGCGACCGCGACCCGCGCGTGCGCTTCATCGGTTTCCCGATGAGCGAGTGCGCCGACATCCGCCAACGCGACGAACCCTTCGATCCGACTCCCTACCGGCGCGAGTTGGAGTCGCTGCGACAGCAGTTCGGGCGGCGCCTGGCGGTGCTCATCACCGAGCCTTACCTCGGCGGCGGCGGCTCCTACCATCCGCCGAAGGGCTACCTGCAAATGCTGCAGGCGTTCTGTCGAGAAAATGACATCGTCTTTATCCTCGATGAAGTGCAGTCAAACTTCGGCCGCACCGGCGAGCTGTTCGCCTACGAGACGTATGGGATCGAGCCGGACGTGGTAGTGCTGGGCAAGGGCCTTGGCAACGGCGTCCCCGTGGCGGCGGCCGCCGGGCGTGCCGGGTTGTTCGCCAGTCTGGAGTATGGCGAAGGCTCCGACACCTGGAGCGCCAACCCCCTGTGCTGTGCCGCGGTGCTGGCGACCCTCGACGAGTTCGCATCGCGCGACGTCCTCGCGGCCAGCCGGCGCTCGTCGGCGGTGATCGAGGCGGGACTCGTGCGTTTGCAAGAGTTGCCGTTCGTGGCCCAGGTGCGCGGCGAGCGGGGCGGCATGGTCTGGGGTGTGGAGATGCGCGACCACGCCGGCCGAACAGCGGTGGACTGGGCGAATGCCGCGGTGCTGGCCTGTTACCTCGGCGATGGTGGCGATGGCATCCACTTGCTGGGGCCGCTGGCGAAGAAGGTGCTGCGCATCGCGCCGCCGCTGGTGATCACCGAACAGGAGGCGAAGGAGGTGATGGCGTTGATGTATCGGCTGCTGGCGGCATTGGTGGCAGACAAGAAGCCGGCTCGCCCAGCGGTGGCCGGCGCGCGCTGACCCCCCTGCCCTGCCCCGCGGCTAACTAACTGCCCGCAACAGGGACGGCGAACGAGCGGCGGGGTTTATCCCCGCCGTCTGGGGCCTGGCACGGCGGGGATAAACCCCGCCGCTCGTTCAGCATCTTCCAAGAGGTGACGCATGACTGCCACTCGCTGGTCGCTCCTGGTCGCCTTGCTCGTCGCCTGTCGCGCCGCGGCGGATGGGGGACTGGTCAACCCCCAGGTGCGCGCACGTTACGAAGCCGAGAGTGTCGCCTCGCTGGCGTTCTCTCCAGACGCGCAACTCCTCGCCTCCGCAGGCCTGGACGGGACGTTGCGCCTCTGGGATCCTGCGACCGGAAAAGAAAAAGCCCGACTCGCGACCTTCAAGAGCGGAATATATGCCGTCACCTTCGCCACCGAAGGGAAGCAGGTTGTGGCAGGAGGCGCCGACGGGGTGATTCGGCTCTGGGACGTCGCCACGGGAAAGCCACTTGGAAGCCTGATGGGGCACACCGCCGCCGTGACCTGTCTGGTTGGCTCCCCGGGTGGCAAAACACTGATCTCGGGTAGCACTGACAGGACGATTCGGTTCTGGGATCTCACCACCCGCAAGGAAGTCCGAAAGATCGCCGCTCACGACGAAGGTGTGCTGTCGCTGGGACTCACGAGCGACAACCTGCTGCTCTCCACCGGGGAGAAGCAGGAGGTGTTGGGTGGTGGACACTTTGTCGTGGTGGGCCCAGACAAGCCGAGACTGTGGGATCTCGCCACCGGCAAGGAGATGCGCTCCCACAGTGTCGAGGCCGGACTGGCGATGCTCTCCTACGACCGCAGGTTCCTCGCCACTGATGGCGTCGAAACCAAACTCGTAGGTGGAAGCCTGAGCCAGCGGAAGCTGTTTGCTCTACGCGACGCCGCCACCGGCCGAATCCTGACCGAGTTCAAAACGCCGATGTGTTACTGGATCGCCTTCACTCCCGATGGCAAACTCCTCGCGTCGGTGGACAGCGAGGGTTGCCTGCGGGTCTGGGAGGCAGTCACCGGGCAGGAAGTCTATCGGTTGTCCAAGTGGCCCGGGAGTTCTCTGGCCTTCTCGGCAGATGGCAAACGCCTCGCCGCCGGCACCGGGAAGGGCGAGGTACTATTCTTGTCGCTCCCTCCCGAACGAGAGAAGTGGCAACGCCAAGCCAAGGGTGCCGACCTCCCCCGACTGTGGAACGAGTTGGGAGGTGCCGATGCGGCGGCCGCTTACCGAGCCTTGTGGACCCTGGCTGCGATGCCGGACAGAGCCGTCACGCTTGTGAAGGGCCGGCTCAAGCCACCTGCTGCGAGTACCGACCTGGGACGAACCAAGCAGCTCATCGCCGACCTGGATCGAAAGCAGTTCAGCGTCCGTGAGGCGGCCACGAAGGCACTGGAAAAGCTGGGCTTCGAGGCTGAGGTGCCCCTGCGGGCTGCTCTGGATAGCGGCACGTTGTCGCTGGAGGCGCAGCGGCGCGTACAGGCACTCTTGGACGGTCTCAAAACTCCATTTCCCTTGGTCGGCGAGCCACTCCGCCAGACACGCGCGCTGCAACTGCTCGAACTGATCGGGACGGCAGAGGCAAGGGCGGTGTTGGAGACCCTGGCCGCTGGGCCGCCAACCTCGACATTGGTCCAGGATGCTCGACGGTGTGTGGAAAGGTTGCGCTGGAGCCGAATGGGGAAATAAGCGCTGTCATGGGGGAATGCTACGATGATCCCCCCTGCCCTGCCCCGTGGCTGGCCTATGCCACCGCCAACGCCATTCGTGGTCCCTGGCATTTTTCCACGCGGCCGGAAAGGGAGTTGACCGGCCCGGGACCTGGCGTAGCAACGGCAGCGCCGCTGAAGTACAATCATTTTCAGCCACAGGAGTTGAGTACAATGGGATCCCCTCATCGTAGGTTCCCCTGAGTCCGGAACACCGCCCCCACCGCGCATACAATGATCCCGGCACTCTCTTCGGAGCGGAGAAACCTCTCCTGACGAGGGACCAGATTCTTGGCGGGATGGAGAGGACTGCGGTACTGAACTTCGGGAACAGCGAGTCCGGACCATGCTGAGCGATAGCGACACGAAGTATGGGCAGATGCGCAGTCTCGGCGCGACCGCTCAGGAGGTCTACCGTCAGGCCATCGCGGATGGCGTTGATGAGCTAGGCGCCTGGCGTGTGCTCCGCCTGGTATTCGGCTTGAGCCTCGTGGAGGCGAAGGAAGTCATGGTTCAAGCCAAAGGATTGGCCGCCGCACTCTCCGAGCACCAACAGCGGTTGCTCGACCCCCTGGAACGAGAACTCCGGCGGCTACCAATGGACACTTCGCCCTGACCACCTTCTGAAGCTGAATGTCAAGTTCCTCCGAAACCTTCACCGTCGCCGGCCCTGTTGCGGAGCAGACTCTCGCCGCCGCGCTGCGCTGCTGGCTGCCCGAACTCAGCTGGTCGCAGGCCCGCCAGCACATCGCCTCCCGGCGCGTCCGCCTCAATGGCGAATTGATCCTCGACCCAGCCCGCCGCGTCCATGAAGGCGACATCGTCGAGTTGCGCACTCAGTCCGCTCCGAAACCACACGTCCGCAATGCGGTCGTTCTTCGCCATCTCGACGAGCACCTTGTCGTCGCGGAAAAGCCCTCCGGGATGCCCACGGTCCGGCATCCCGCCGAACGGCAGTGGACGGCCCGGCGCCGCGTCCTGTCGCCGACCCTCGATGACCTGGTACAGGCGGAGATCGTCACCCGTGAGGGCCGTACGCGCAAGGGCCCGCCGCCGCGCCTGCGTGTCGTTCATCGCATCGACAAAGAAACCAGCGGCCTGGTCGTCTTCGCCCGCACGGTCACCGGCGAGCGCGGCCTGGGACAACAGTTCCACGCTCACACGGTCGTGCGCCGTTACCTCACCGTCGTGCCGGGCTACGTCCCTCCTCAACGGATCGCCACGCGCCTCGTGCGGGATCGAGGCGACGGTCGCCGTGGCAGTACCACCGTGCCGGGACTCGGCAAGGAGGCGATCACGCACGTCGAAGTGCTGGAGCGGCTCCCGGGCTACACGTTGCTCTCGTGCCACCTGGAGACGGGGCGGACCCATCAGATTCGCATCCACCTTGCGGGACTGGGCCATCCCGTCTGTGGGGACAAGGTCTATCGCGGTACGGCGGGACAGCCTGCGATCCCAGACGAGAGCAGCGCTCCCCGCCTGGCGCTGCACGCGGCCGAACTCGGATTCAAGCACCCCATCACCGGGCGGGCAATGCACTGGGCCATGCCGTTGCCCGCCGACCTGCAGGAGTTCCTCGACGGCCTCCGGACGAGACGGCGCCAACCGAGAGGCGGATCATGAGCATCGAGATCAAGTGGACCGACACCGACCCGAAAACCGGTCAGCGCCGCTTTCTGTGCGCTGATCGCTTCGCGCGCGTGTGGCGCTTCCGCTGGAAACTGCAGCGGCGCGGCGAGTGGACGCGCGGCCTGGAGCCAACGTTGGAGATGTGGGAGCACGTCCTGGACAGCCTCAAACGCCGCTACCGGCGCCGCGAGGGTGTCAGCGATGAGGACGTCGATCAGGTCGAGCGGATCGTCAAGGATCTCCAGCGGCGGCGCGATGAGGAAGAGTAGCGCGAAGGTTGTCTCATTTGACAGCCGCGCCGGGATGACCTACGCTTTGAAGCGGACTGTCCCCGGACCAATCGCGCGATACCGAATCATGGCCGCCGAACACACATCTTCGCAAGCGAACGCCGACACCGCCACACAAGAACAGCGTGCCTGGCCGCGCTCCGAATCGGCCCGGCCACTGCCGCGCCGCATCTACCTCGTGGATGACTTCCAACCGCTGGACGCCTGGATCGTGGATGTGTCGCAGGGAGGCCTGACCCTGCTGCTGGCGCGGCCGCTCGGGGCTGGAACGCTGCTGTTCATCGAACTGGAGAGCGCCCCGGAGGCCGAGCCGGTCAAGGTGTGGGCCAGCATCGTTCGTTGCGCTGCCACCTCCGACACCGACTGGCTGCTGGGCTGCGAGTTCGTGAACCGCCTGAGTGAGGCTGAGTTGACGGCGGTGCTGCGCTGAGGGTCGGGAAACGTCAGTCCCACCAGACGCGCAATATCTTCTGTGGAACGCTCGCCCCGAGGATACCAAGGAGCGAGCCAGCGACGGCTCCTTCGTAGTCCCCCACTTCGTCGGCGTTCCAATTCGCCGTGACACTCCGCCACTGTGAATCGCTACCCGCGACAATCAGCAGGTACAGCGTATCCACATTCCAGTGGCCACCAGCAACGTCTCGCAGATGGATCAGGTCGCCGTGGAACTGGCCCCAGCCGGGCCGGGCGGGGTCGATGAAGGGATAGCCACGTTCCATCACTGCTCCTGTCCAGAGGGTACGGTGCCGGAGCAGATCCGCGATGACCTGGTAGGGATTGAAGGCGTTGAACTGTGCCTCCAACATCAGCATGAAGGTCAGTTTCTGAGGTCGCGTAAGCACACCATCGGAGAGGTTCCAGAGGAAGATCTGCCAGTCGTCTGCGTTCTGCGCTTGGGGAAGGTCGATTGCCACGCTCGGTTACCTCCTGTAAGTGTCAGGTTCGCCAAACTTGGCCCGCCGCTGAGCCGTTTTTCGTCCAGGACGGTAGCCTTTCGCCTTGCGGGGAGTCGGAATCTTGTGAACATATTCGCCTCGGGCCGCCTCGTTGGCCTGCTCGCGCCGGGCTTTGAGTGCCTCCTTCGGCGGGTGTGCGGAGATGAGAGCATCACAGCCGTTGCCGATCAGGTCGGTGCGGCCGGCCTGCTCCAGCGCCTTGCGCACCTCGAAATAGTTCTCCGGCTTGAAGAACTGCAGCAAGGCACGCTGGAGCTTGCGGTCGCGCAACTGGCGGGCGATGTACACCTCCTGCTTCGTGAACGGGTCGATGCCCGTGTAGTACATGCACGTCGCCACGTCGAAGGGCGCCGGGATGAAGTCCTGCACCTGATCGGGTCGGTAGCCGTTGCGCTTCAGAAACACCGCCAGATTGAGCATCGCGTGCAGGTCCGAGCCGGGATGGCTGGCGATGTAATAGGGCACGAGGTATTGCTTCGGCTTGCCCACCTTCTCCGACGCCTCTTTGAAAGCCGCGGCGAAACCCTCGAAGTTGGTGTTGACGGGCTTCTTCATCAGGTCGAGCACTTGCGGGTCGGTGTGCTCTGGCGCCACCTTTAGATGGCCGCCGACGTGATGGGCCGCCAGCTCGCTCATGTATTCCGGCGCGAGTTGGGCCAGGTCCATGCGAATCCCGCTGGCGACGAGCACCTTGCGAATGCCCGGTTCGCTGCGGGCGCGGCGCAGCAGCTCGACGAGCGGGCCGTGGTCAGTACCGAGGAGTTTGCAGATCGTCGGATGAACACAGGAGAGGCGCTTGCACTTCGCCTCGACCTCGGGGCGGCTACAGCGCATCTGGTACATATTCGCCGTCGGGCCGCCGACGTCGCTGACGACGCCGTGAAACTCCGGATCGGCGGCCATTTTACGGACCTCTTTTAGCACCGATTCCTGCGATCGCGACTGGATGATGCGGCCCTGATGCGCGGTGATCGAGCAAAACGTGCAGCCGCCGAAACAGCCGCGCATGATCGTCACCGAGTCCTTGATCATCTCGTACGCAGGGATCGGCTCGGTGTACGATGGATGCGGGCGACGAGTGTATGGGAGATCGTAAATGCGATCCATGTCCTCCTGCGACAGCGGCGATGCGGGCGGCGTCACGACGATCGCCTGACGGTCGTGAAACTGCACCAGCGGCTTCGCGTTGAAGGGGTTGGTGTTGACATGGATCACCCGCGTCGCCTCGACGAACGCCCACTTGTCGGCCTTGACTTCCTCGTAACTGGGCAGGACGATGGCCTCGGCGAGCGGGGGGCGTAAGCCCCCTGATGCCTCGCAGGAATCAGGGGGCTTACGCCCCCCGCTCGCCAACTCCTCTGCTTCTTTCGCGCCCAGCGCGTAGGCCACGCCGTGCAGGTCGCGCAGGTCGCGCACCGTCTGCCCCGCGGCGAGGCGCTGGGCGATCTCGACAATCGCCTTCTCGCCCATCCCGTAGACGACAAGATCGGCTTTTGCGTCGAACAAGATGCTGCGGCGGACGGTGTCGCTCCAGTAATCGTAATGGGCCAGCCGCCGCAGCGACGCCTCGACGCCGCCGGCGATCACCGGCACGCCCGGAAAGGCCTCGCGCGCCCGATGGCAGTACGGCAGCGTCGCCCGGTCGGGACGCAGACCGATGCGACCGCCCGGCGAGTAGGCATCGTCGTTGCGCACCTTCTTGTTGGCGGTGTAATGGTTGATGAGCGAGTCCATATTGCCGGCACTGATCGCGAAGAAGAGGCGCGGCCGGCCGAACTGCCGCCACGGTTCGCACGAGTGCCAGTCGGGTTGGCTCAGGATCGCGACGCGGAAGCCCGCCGCTTCCAGCACGCGGTGCAGAATCGCCATCGCGAAACTGGGATGATCGACGTAAGCGTCGCCGCTGACGAAGACCACGTCAACGGCGTCCCAGCCACGCGATGTCATCTCGGCACGAGTCGTCGGCGCCAGGGGGGCGGCGTGGCGCTCGTTCCACAACGGTAGGGACAACCGGGGCAAGACCGGCGATGTTGTCGTCATGAGAGCCGTTTTCCGGAAGAATGCTGGACGGCGGACGGTATTCGTTTATTATAGCCGCCGACTGGCAGACCGGGAAAAAACGGCCGCCGGGGCAAGCGCCCTTGCCGTCTCCCCGGCGGCTCATGGTATGATGCCGCCGGTCGCGGAACGGGAGGGCCCAAGAGCAACGGTAACCTGGAAGGAGTGTCATGGCGAAGAAATCATCCTGTCCGATCACCCGGGCCGAGTTCCGGGAGCACGCCAAGGCGTTGACGGTCAAAATCGGCGAGCGCGAGTACAAGGCCATCCCGAAGGAGTTCTCGACGGGTTCGCTGGGCTGGAACGTCAATGAGAAGATGACGGTGGAGATCAATGGCAAAGAGGTGACGCTGCAGGTCGGCATGAACCTGACGGTCGTCGGTAGCAAGGAACTGCCGCAGGACCACCCGCCCCCGCCGAGCGCCCCCGCGAGTGCCTGACGCCGTGAGGATGGGGGGGAGCCTGTCATGCGCCGCTCTCGCGGAGGGCGGCGCTCACCACCTCGCGCAGACCGCTTTCCTCGAGCCGCTTCAGCGCCTCGGCGACGCTCACCCACGCGCGCTGCCGCAGACCGCGCTCGGGCCAGTCGTCCTTGACCTCGGTCACCTCCATCAGAAATACGGTCACGTGACAGGTGCGGCCCCATTTCTCGTAAAGGTAGCTGCCCACAGGTTCACGGCTGAGGACGCCTGCCAGGCCCGCCTCCTCCCACGCCTCCTGCAACGCAGCCTCGCCCGCGGTGTGGCCGGGGTCGATGATGCCCTTCGGCACGACCCAGCGCTTGCCATTGCTCGACGTGACCACGCAGAGTCGGCCATCCCTGACCGGGATCGCCGCCGCTTGACGCAGATATTCAAGGGCGGGGTCCATTGTCGCCTCCAGAAAGTGGCTAGTGGCTAGTGGTTAGTGGTCAGTGAAGAGGGGAAATATCATTGTCTTCACTCACCACTAACCACTAGCCACTAGCCACTAATTCTTGGGTTCCGACTCCAAAAACGCGAACAGGTCCGCGATCTCACGCAGGGTGAGCGTGTCGAGCAAACGCTCCGGCATGACCGAAACCAAGGACGCGACCTGCGAATCGATGTCACTCCGCTTCAAGGTCACCTTGCTGGCGTCGTTCTGCAGCACCGTCACCGTATCGCCCTGCACCGCGACCAGGCCCGTCACCTGCTGACCATTCGTCGTCGTGATCGTCGTCGAGCGGTACTGATCGCTGATGACCTTCGAGGGAAAGAGGATCGCCTCCAGGGTATCGGCACGCTTGAAGCGACTGGACAGGGTCGTCAGGTCCGGGCCGATCCCCTCCCCTTCCTTGCCGTACTTGTGACACTTGAAGCACTGGCCCTTCTCGAACACTACGCGGCCCTTGACCGCGTCGCCGGTGCGGCCCTCTTGCTTCGTTAGATAGGCGAGCAACTCGTCGAAATGGTATTTCGACGGCGTCTCCTTGCCGGCGACCGTATTGGGCAGCGGCGGCTCCTTCGGGAAGGTCTGGCTGAACCACAGCGCCCACGACTTGAGTTCCTTGTCGGCAGTGGCCTTGTTGCCGCCGAAACTGCGCCCGCTCCACTCGCGCAGCAGTTGCACCGCCTCCCAGCGCGGCGCCGCCCCCTTCACCGTCGCGACCGCCTGCAGAATGGCACGATACGGAGCCGGATCGTCCGCTTTCGGTTTGATGGTCAACTTCCGCAGCGCCGCCATTGCCTCGCCGCGGATGCGGGGATTGCGTGACGACAGGCTTTGCACCAGGAACGGGAAGTTATCCGCTGTCAGCACCCGCACCTTCGTGCTGATGACGGCCTCATCCACGGCCTGACGCAGTTCCTGCCCGCGATAGGCCGGCTGCTTCTGAGCCAGCCGTGTACTCAGCTTGCCGAGATCGGGGAGGAGTTCGACGTGCGGGTCGATCTGCAACCGCTGGGCCAGCACGAGCGCCGCCAGCGGCCGCTCCTCGGCGCGCTGCAGAATCTCCTGACGTTCGGCGGTTGTGTAGGCCGCCAGCGCGTCGCGGAAAATGTTCTCCAGGAACGGCGTGAAACTGTGCCCGCCGCGCCAGGTCTGCGTCGCGTCATACCACGCGACCAGGTCCGCCTTCTCCTTGGGCGTCCAGCCATCCTTGAGCAGCCGCAGACAGTAGGCGTAATGTATTTGCTGCAGCCGGTCGCCCTTGCTCGCCTGCAGGGCCTTCATGATCTTCGCCTGCACCGGCTGGGCTAACTGGCCGTCGCGCTGAAAAGCGACTAACAGGATCGCGAGTTCACGGTTGATGCGCCAGTCCTTGTGCGGGAACAGCTTGTTGCAGCGCTCGGCGATGGCCTTGACCCAGATCGGCCGTTGCTCAATGTGGATCATGGCCATCTGCAAGGTGCGCAAATAATCGAGCAACGCCTCGGGGTCTTCCACGAGTTGCACCTTGTTGCCCTTCTTGACCTTCTTGCCTTCCAGGTCGCCGCGCAACCGGCCGAAAACGACCTCGGCGTAAGGGGCGGCGTTGTTCGTGTGGCACAGGGCGATGATCGCGTTCCAGGCTTTCAGGTCGTTCGCCTCCTTGCCGATGCGGTCGGCCCATTCCTTCGGGTCGATACGTTCCAGGACGAGGCGGGCGGCATGGCGAACAAAGCGGTCCTTGTCGCCCAGCAGCGGCCAGACGGTGGCAGCGGGGATCTCATGGCCGGCGCGGATCAGGGCTTCGCAGGCGCGGCGACGCACCATCGCGTCGGTGTCCTTCAGGGCTTGCAGCAGGCCGTCCTTGCCCTCCTTGTAGCCGTTCACACCGAGCAACCAGACCGCGTGCGCGCGGATGTCGCCGTCCTTCTCTTGTAGCAATTGACGCAGCAGGTTGGCATCGGGTTGCAGGCCGTGGTTTTGCAGATAATTCAGAGCGTATATGCGATTCGCGATCGTGGATTTGGCGGTGCCGGCCGCTCGTTTCTGGAGGTTGTCTACGTGGGCCGTCGCCGGTTGGCCCTTTTTGTCCCTGACGTCCGCCCAGCGCTGGTTCTGGGCGCGGCCAAAAGCGGAGAGCGGCTGGTAGTGCGGCAACCAACCATTGGCTGGTACGAACTCTGGGCGGTAATCTGGAGTCGGTTGATATTTGATGCGGTAAACGCCGCCCTGCGTGCCGCGGCCGCCCATCACGAAGTAGAGGGCGCCATCCGGCCCAACCGCCAAGTCGGTCACGTTCATCGGCGCCCCACTGCAGAATCGCTCCGCCTTGCCCTTGTAGCTCGCCCCATTACGCTCAAGATGAACCACCCAGATCACCCCAATGGACCAATCGGCCATGAAGAAGGCACCGCGGTACTTTTCGGGAAATTCAGCGTGATCGTAGAACTCCAGCCCCACCGGCGAGCCGCGGCCCGTCTCCAGGACTGGCGGCACACTGTCGATGTAGTAATCCGGCGTGTTCGCCGCGCCGGTCCGCCAGACAAAATCGGCCCCCGGCGGACAGTGGCAAACGCGCACCGCCCGATACCACGGCAGGTTCTCATCCCACTCCATGTCGCTATCAAATGTAAACAACTCCCCATAGGGGCTGAAAGCGGCGTCGAAGTGATTGCGGAAACCGGCGGCGACCAGGCTCATGTTCTTGCCGTTGTGGTCGAGCCGCCAGATGGTGCCGCCGGGCGCGAGGATGTCGGCGGCGTGGCCGCGGCCATCGTTGAGGCGCGGCAGCAGCACGTCCTCCGTCGTGTTCGGCTTGCCCTGATCCGGCCCCATGCCGCCCTTCGGCCAGCGCGTCAGCGGCGAGTTCGCGGCCAGCTTCAGCGGGTTGGCGCCATTCTTCGCGGCGTCCGGACCGAGCTTCGCCCAGGCGTGATTGCCAATCACGAGATACAGCCAGTCGTCGGGACCGTGCAGGATCGCGTGCGGCCCGTGCTCGCCCATGCCTCCCTCGAACTGGTGCAACAGCGTCACCTCGTCGGTCTCGTCGCGGCCCTTCGTGTCCCGAACGCGGTAGAGTCCCGTCCCCTGCGGTCCATTGCCGACCAGCAACAGCGCATCCTTGACCCAGCACATCCCCTGACAGTTCGTCACCTGCTTGCAGTACGGCCGGACCGTCTGCAGAACGCCGTCCTTGTCGGCGTCGGTGCAGAGCAGGATCGGGCCGCCCTCGCGCGAGACGAGCAGCCGGCCCTTGGCGTCGAAGCACATGTTGACCAGCGAGAACTTCGGATCGTCGGCCGGCAACTTGACCGCCTGCTCGACGCGGAAGCCCGGCGGCACGGAGAAGCGATCGTCGCCGCCCGCATCCCAGACGAGGTTCTTCCAGGGGCCGGTGCTGCCGTAAGGTCCGAGCACCTTCACGGGCGACCAACCGGCCTCCTTAAAGTCCACTCTTCCCCAGCCTGCGTCGGGCGTTTTCGACGCTTTCCAACTGCCGTCACTGACCAGGGCCAACCGGGTCAGGCCATTCGGAACGTACCCCAGGCGCACCAGCAGACCCGCCGGGCCTTTGGTGTGCTTCGCCTCGACGGAGATGGCGTTATTGCCGTGAACAAGGTGCTTTTTCACGTCGAAACGGTAGACGCGCTTCGCGTTATCCCCCTGCCCTACCCTGGTGCCGTTGACCCAGACGGTGAAGGCGTCGTCCGCGGTGATGTCGAGCGTCGCCTCATCGACGGGGATCTCGACCGGGCGATTGATGTTGAAGACCCTGCGAAAATAGCGGGTGCCCGCCGGCGCTGAGCGCGCCGGGTCGCCCTCGTTGAACCAGATCCACTGGACCGCGGCGCCTTGCTGGGCCAGCGCGGGGCCGGGTTGCTCTACCCAGCCGATGGGCAGCACGATCAGCCCCAGGGCAACCAGGATCAAGCCACGTCGCATGCGTCACTCTCCGGGGTACACGGGCCAGAGTCAAAGGGCGGCGCCTCGGAAAACACTGCCGGCGCCGATTCCTCATCACTCTACACCGGAGAGGAACACTCGACTATGGGTTGGCCAGTCGCTTGCGGGGAAGCCCTCAGTCCCAGGTCGGCGGAGGCGGCGACTCCGGGGACGGCGACTGCGGCGGGCCAGGCGGTGGCGCCATTGGCGCCTCGGGCGTGACGCCGGGACGCGGCGGCACCTGCTCGGGCCGTGGCGGCGGGGTTGGTTTGCTGGGCGGGTCGAGGGGGCGGGGACTCGGGTCGTCGGGCATGGCCTTTCCTACTTTCCCGAAAGAGGACGTGAGGGCAGCAAACGGTCTCGTGCTCTTTCATGCAAAGCAGGTGCCGGAAGCCGCCTCAATTGGCCTACGGCGCGCCCTCTTCCAGCCAGTACCAGACGGTGACAACGCCCTTGACGTTCCCTTGGGTGTGCCAGATCCCAATCAGGCGTTCGGGACCGATCTTGGTAGCAAACTCAGCTGCCTCCGCAAAGATGATTTCCCAGGAGGCCGCGCTGTCGATGACGTGAAATCCGGTCCGACCCTTGGGGCTGGGTGATGTGCGGCCGGGCCAATCGCGCGGGAGTTGCCCGGTCCAGTACCAGACCGCGACGATACCCTCCGGGAAACTGAGCGAGTGGGAAATGGAGATGAGCCGTTGCGGGCCGACAAGGTCGGCCTTCTCCTTCGCCCGGTTAAACATTGTGTCCCAGGAGTCGTTACTGCTGCGCCAGTGCTCGCATTTCACCGCGGGAACCTGGGGGGCTGGTTCTGCGGGTGGGGCTGCGGCCAGGACTTGTGCCGAAGCCATGGGACAGCCGCATTGCGGGCAACTGGTGGCTCGGCTGGAGACGTTCCAGCCACATTCTGGACAGGGAACCAGGGGCATGGGTACTCCTCCAGATGGGTCAGCCTCACGGCCCAGCGCCTCTGTTGTGGACGCTGGGAGGCCCTATGACAGTTTACGCGCGACAGGAGGTCGCGGACAAGGGACCCTGTGTTCGTGGTGTTGTCTCCAGAGGACGAAGCTCCGAGGACACAGCGCGGAACGCCAGAAAGCCCAGCTTTCCTCCCTCCGCACTCTGTACTCGGTCCTCCGTACTGGGTACTCTGTACTCTGTCCTCCGTGTCCCAGGCCGAGGTCGCCGATGAAACCCGCACCGCTGTTGACGGTCCAGCAACATATCCTCGAAGAGCAGCGCCGGCACCATCCACATGCCAGCGGTGATTTCTCCTGGCTGCTCTCCGGCATCACCCTCGCCGCCAAGATCATCGCCGACCAGGTTCGCCGCGCCGGCCTGGTGGACGTGCTCGGCTCGGCGGGCAGCAGCAACGTCCAGGGCGAAACCCAACAGAAACTGGACGTCGTGGCCAATCAGGCGCTGCTGCGCTGCCTGGGCGCCCGCGGCAATGTCGCAGTGATGGCTTCGGAGGAGGATGAGCAGCCGATCGTCGTCCCGCGCGACCGCAAGTTTGGCCGTTATGTGGTCATCTTCGACCCGCTTGACGGCTCCAGCAATATCGACGTCAACGTCAGCGTCGGCACCATCTTCTCGATCCTGCGCCGCGAAACCGACCCCGAGGGCGACCGCGAGCCATTGGTGGACGTGCTCCAACAGGGCACGCGCCAGCTGGCCGCGGGCTACATCGTCTACGGCTCCTCGACCATGTTGGTCTACACCGCAGGCAACGGCGTGACCGGCTTCACGCTCGACCCGGCGATCGGGGCTTTTCTCATCAGCCACGAGCGGATCGCGATGCCGCGGTGTGGCACGATCTACTCCGTCAACGAGGCGAACGCGGACAGCTTCCCTGAGCCCTATCGCGCTTACCTGGCGCAGCTGCGGGCCGGCGTTACCGGGCGGACTTACTCGTCGCGCTACATCGGTTCGCTGGTGGCGGACTTCCACCGGACGCTGCTCAAGGGCGGTATTTTCCTCTACCCGCCGACAGCTCACTATCCCGGCGGCAAACTGCGTCTGATGTATGAGGCAAACCCGATCGCGTTTCTCGCTGAACAGGCCGGCGGGCTGGCGACCGATGGCCAGCGGCGCATCCTGGAGATCCAGCCGGAGAGCCTGCATCAGCGCACGCCGCTGCTAGTCGGCAGTCGCGAGGAGATAGAGTTACTGATGGGCATGCTGAACGAGCGGCCGACGTCTGCGCGCGGTGAGGCCACAAGCGCCTGACCGTGACATCCTCTCATGTGCCAGGAATCGGCAGTACACTGGCGTCAAAGGGGCGACCGTCATCGCAAAACTATGCAAGCGTCGCCAACAAGTCGGCCAGGGCCTGGATCTCTTCGTGGGTGAAGAACTGCAAGCGCATGATCTCCAGACCGCACTTCACTTGCAATTCGTAGACCGTGTGCCCCTCGGGACTCTGCTTGGGCTGTACCTCCCAACGGAGGGGGTCGGGAGTTCGTTCCCAGATCCATTCTGGGGGCCCGCCTTGGATTAAGGTCATGCCACTCTCCTTTCGGAATACCAACCACACCGATAGCCCACCCATCTGTTGACAAGTTGCAACCTGCGTACCAATGGAGCGAGGCACTTGCGCGGCATCTCAATTGCAGGTGATTCTGTGATGGGAACTTCGGACCGCATCTCCCGGAAGACCCGATCGCCGAGCACATCCGCAGGAGAAACGGACATGCTTAATCAGTTAACGAACAGCAGTCATCCCCGCGGGTGCCCGGACCGAATGACCTTACATGATAAAAACTCTACTCCAAGGGTTAAATAGGGATCGTGGATGCATGAACAGAACCACTCATGAAAGGAGACCAGCCATGCAAGTCAGCGAAGTGATGACTCGGGGTGCGGAGTGTATCCCCCCTGACGCTACTCTGCAACAGGCGGCCGAGCGGATGAAGGCGCTCGACGTGGGCGCTCTGCCGGTCTGCGACAATGATCGGTTAGCGGGCATGCTGACCGACCGGGACATCACGGTGCGGTCCGTCGCCGAGGGGCATGACCCCCGGAAGGATCACGTGCGCGACGCCATGACGCCCGAGATTGTCTACTGCTTCGAGGACCAGGACGTCGCCGAAGCCGCCCGGATCATGAAAGAGAAGCAGATCCGCCGACTGCCCGTCCTGAACCGCGACAAGCGTCTCACAGGGATCGTTTCGCTCGGCGACCTGGCGGTGGAAAGCGGCAACGAGCGCCTGGCGGGACATGCCCTGGAGGGTATCTCCGAGCCGGCCATGCCCAGGCGGTAGGTCGGGGCCCGGGCGCCCAGATGATTCCTAGCGGAACTCCGGAGGACATCATGATTCGCAAGCTCAATTCGGGTCAGTATCGGCTGTACGCGCGAAAGATCGACCCGCGGACCGGCAAGCGCCGGAACCTGGGTACTTTCGCTACACGTGAAGAGGCCCAGCAGCACGAGCGCGCGGTGCAGTTCTTCAAGCGCCGCGGTTAGGCCGTGACTGGACCGGAGCCAGCGACTCGACATTCGAGTCGCTGGCTTGTTCGTGATGGAAGGAGGTGCAACATGGCAACTCAGAAACAGCGTGAGGCAGCGAAGAAGAACATTCGCAAGGCCCAAGCCGCATGGAAGGCCATGTCGTCGCGGCAGCACGCCCAGGCACAGCCAGAAGGCCGCAGCCGCAAGAAGCCCGGCACCGGCGGCGGAGGGACATATTACCATGTCGCCGTGCGGCCGAAGACCGATTTTGTGACGTTCCGGACCCAGGATGTAGGCGAACCCGGACACGTCCAGCGCGTCGCCGGCAAACGGCAAAGCGGTTCGTGGGGCACCGTCAAGTGGCTGATCAGCAAGGAGGACGCCCACATCACGGATGGCAAGTTGGTGGCGGACACGGAGGAAGTTCGGGAGGTGTTGGCCAAACTCGGCTCCAAGCCGGTGCATGTGAAGGGCAATCTGTTCGAGGCCAAACCGAGGCGGAACGTCCCGGAGCGGGAAAAACCAACGCCGGCGCAACAACGGGCGCGCCGCGCGAATATCAAGAAGGCGCAAGCCGCACGGCACGCGCACTAGAATCCTTGAGCGTGCCCTTGCAGGAACGAGTTCTTGTTCGTAGTTCCGCCTTCAGGCGGCCAGACGCCAAGCCGCCTGAAGGCGGGACGACGGACTAGAGGTTGCGCTAACGCTTGCCGGCCTTGCCACGTGCGAACCAGTAAATCCCCTGCCCCGCCGGCGCCAGCGTCAGGAAGTACACTTCCCCCTGCTCGTCCTCGCCAAAGGAGAACGGCGGCAGGCTGCGGTCGCGGATCGGCCGATTGGCGGTCACGCGCCCTTTCCCCTCGTCATACCACAACGCCCACAACTTCGCACTGATGTAATCCCCGTAGAGGTACGCTCCATCCAACTCGGGCAAGCGCTGGCCGCGGTAAACGGTGCCGCCCGTGATCGACTTGCCGATATCGTGGTGGTATTCCCAGATCGGCTCGATCAGATCCGCCCGCGGTCCGACGCCCTTGTTGCCGAAGGGGTGCAGTCCCTCGCGCCGGTTCCAGCCATAGTTGCCGCCAGCCTTGATAATGTTGATCTCCTCGTAGAGGTTTTGGCCGACGTCCCCCGCCCACAGTTTGCCCGTCTTGCGGTCGAACGCCATCCGCCAGACGTTGCGCAGACCATACGCCCAGATCTCCGGCAGAGCGTCCTTGCGATCGACGAACGGGTTGTCCTTCGGGATGGCGTAGGGCTTGCCGTCCTCCTTGCGGTTGACGTCGATGCGTAGCACCTTGGCGAGCAGAGTCTTCAAGTTCTGGCCGTTGTCAAAGGGATCGTCCGCCAAACCGCCGTCGCCGAGCGTCAGGTACAGGTAACCGTCCGGCCCGAACAGGACCGTGCCGCCGTCGTGATTCCAGAACGGCCGCTTGACCGTCAGCAGCACCTCCTCCGACTTCGGATCCGCCCGGTCGGGGTCGTCCTTCGAGACGCGGAAACGCGACAGCACGTTGGTCAGCTTCGGCTTGCGCACCGTGTAGAAGACGAAGAACTCGCCGTTTTTCTTGTACTCGGGGTGGAAGGTCAGACCGAGAAAGCCTTCCTCGTTGGTCTTGTCATTGTAAGTAACGCGATCCTGAATATCGAGAAAGACCTTGGTTTCCGTCGCCTTCTGATCGTTGGGAAAGACGTGGATGACGCCGTGCTGCGTGGCGACGAAGACGCGATTGCTGCCATCGCCGGCGTGGGTCAGCACGAGCGGCCGCAGCGGCGTCGGCAGACCCGCGTCGGTGATTGGTTTCCAGCCGGCCCGCTTGAGTTTCGGAAAGGCGACGGCTGTCTCCAGCGGCAACGGCGTCTCATCGACCTCCTGGCCGGGCACCTGTGTCGGCAGGGCGGTGATGGTGCCGGCCTTCATGTCCGGGACGAGCAGACGCTTGCCGCTCGGATCGACGCACAGGTCGCTCGGTGTCTGGAAGCCCTCGGCGAGCAGAACGGGTTTGGCTCCGGGCCGCGGGATGACGAAGACGCGGCCGCCGCTGTGATCGCTGATGTACAGCCGGCCGTGCTTGTCCCAGGCGACACCATCAGCGCCGCCGAAGCCGTCGGCGAGCTTGGTTGCGCTGCCGTCGGAGACGCGGACGCGGTGCAGCTCGCCGCTGAGGAAATCGACGAGCAGCACGAAGGATCTCCCGTCCATCGCAAGACCGTTGGGTGCCTTGAGGGCGGGGACGCGGTCGGCATCGGTGACGAGTTTGACCTTGCCCTTGGGGTCGATGCGATAGATCGCTCCGCCCTTGCCCTGCAGGTCGCCGCTGTCGCTGACGTAGAGCACGCCGTTCTCATCGACCTCAATATCGTTGAGGAACAGCGGCGGCTTGGGAAACGCCTCGGCGGCGGCGAAAACGGTGGCCTTGCCCTTGCGGTCGATCTTCCAGACGCGCTGCTTATCGGCGGTGAACAGCAGGTCGCGCCAGGCGACCAGGCCCTTCGGATCGTCGAGGCCGGTGGTGAAGGGAACCGCCTTGCCATCGACGATGACCATGACGGCGCCGTCGCCATCCTTGCCGAACTCGCCGATCGTGGTGACGTAAATGCGGCCATCGACACCGACCGCGACCGATTCGGGGTTCTTCAGGCCCGTGACCAGGGGCTTGGGCAATTTGCCGCCGGCGCTGGCCGGCTGTGTGGCGGCGAGCAGAAGGACCACGGACCAGAGGACTCGTTGCATCGCGGGATCTCCGAGAGTACCGGGAACGGAATTCGCCTGGGCGTGATTCGTCCCTTCGCGTTGGGCTGTTGCGCGGGCACGTCGGGAGGCATCCTAGAGGAAGGAGCAGTTGTTGGAGATTGGTTTGCATTGCGTTGCACACAAACCCCTTCACCTTGTTGGGTCGCGTTCGGGGTGCGCTTGCTGCAGGGGCCGCCCCGGTCTTATCCTCCCGCACGGAAGATCGTCAGACCAACCCGGAGCGTCAGCGAGGGATCGCGATAACTCATGCCCTCGCTGACGCTTCGGGCTAGTGAGGATCTTTCGTGCCGAGGTGATATTGCGTTGGTTGAGGCAGACAGCGACGGTAGAATGAGGAACAAGTCGAGTTCGCCGAATCGGAAGGCTGAAGCGAATGCTCGCACCTTATCCCAAGAGCCGATCATGAACGCGCGTTTTGCCCTCCTCGCAGGCGCCCTTTTACTGGGCTACGCCGCGGCCCAGGAACCCGAGGCGGAGTTGCTCCAGGCGGAGAAGTTGCTGCGCGAGGCCAGGATCGGCAGCGAGGGCGCCGATGTCGTGCGGTTCTTTCGCGACCGTTCGCTGTCCGAGGAAG
>WNGB01001818.1_pt1 | contig 34828 bp, 33 predicted proteins | sample 5400681 | NCBI WGS metagenome assembly WNGB01 (sample SAMN13153367, study PRJNA577476) | soil metagenome | isolation source: 115 cm soil or saprolite under grassland replicate 2 | place: USA:California | collected 2016-06-15
CAGGGCAGGCCGGGCGCCGGGCAGACCAACTCGCCGCGCAGCCAAGCCGCTTGCGTGGCTGGCCGCACCACGGCGTCGGAGCTGGGCGGTCTTGATCGTCGGAATGACCCTGCTGTTCGTGCTGGTCGGCTTGGGCAGACCGCCAAACTGCGGTGCAGGCTGCGCGGCACGCGCTGAGCGGGGAGGCGGCACCGGACGATCGGCGGTGGCGGGGGCGACCCTGGACATGCCAGGCGCCGGCAACACAAGGGGACACGCTTCCACCCCACCGACGACGAGCCACGGCATCGGGGTGCCCGTCTCGCAGGTCCCGGTCGCCACCAGGATTGGCGAGGTAGCCGCTCACACTGCCGCTGCCGAGAGCACCTCAACAGTTGCGCCGCCCGTCGCAGTACCGCTGACCAGCCGTGCCGGCGCTAACGCCCCGTCCCCCCTGTCCACCCCCGAAGGGCCATCCACCAGCGCGCCACGAACCTCGCCCACCACGGTGCCACCGACCACGGCACCGTCCACCAGCGAGCCGACGACCACCACGGCCACCACGGCGCCGCCGCCCCCACCAACCACCGAGCCGACGACTACGACTCCGTCCTCGACTGCGCCGCCGACGACGACCACCAGCACCCCGGCCACCACGGCGCCGCCGCCCCCACCAACCACCGAGCCACCGACCACCACGGCGCCGCCGATGTCCACCCCGACGGCACCGAGCAGCAGCCTTACGCAAGGAGATCCGCGATGACAGCGCCCGTGACCGTCCCCGTAGGGTTCAACCGGCAGATCAGGTTCGGTGACTTCAAATACGACTATGTCCTGCGCGATTCCCGCAACGACCCCAGCGCCTGGTCAGAGCTGCTCCGTCGCCTGCGCGAACTCGACGCCGACCGGTTCCTCGTAGTCACCGAGCATTCGCTGCTGCACCCGTTCGCCGACGAGGTGCTGGCACGTATCGCCGATGCCAAGCTCGGCCCGTACGCGCCCATCAGCTTCCCCGGCAGCGAGGAAACCAAAGACCTGATCACGATCAACAAGCTCGCCGGTGCCGCCAGGCGTGCCGGCGTGACGCGCCAATCCTGCCTGCTTCTGCTCGGCGGCGGCCTGGTAGGCAACGTGGGCGGCCTGCTTGCGACGCTGCTGTTTCGAGGCCTGCGATTCGTTCACATTCCCATGACGCTGCTGGCCCAGTTGGATTCAACGCCGAGCCTGAAGCAGGCCGTCAGCTCCGACGGCTTCAAGAACCTCCTCGGCGCGTTTAAGGCGCCGGAGTTCGTCTTCGCCGATCTCGCCTACTTGGACACGCTGCCCCGCGACGAGATCCGGTCGGGGCTGTGCGAAACCATCAAGAACGTTCTGGCGATCTGCCCGCACCGGTTCGACGAGGTGGCCGGCCTTCTCAACCCGGAAGCCAACTACACGCGGGCGAACTACCAGCGCCTCATCGAGCTGAGCATCGACGCCAAGTGCCAGGTCATGGCCGACGATCCCTTCGAGGAGTGGGAGGGTCTCAGGTGCGAATACGGCCACGGCCCCGGCCATGCCGTGGAGGCGCTGACGCATCGGCCGACCTACCGCTACGACCCCGTTCCCCACGGCAAAGCCGTGGGGAACGGGATGCTGGTCATCGCCCGCGCCGCGCGGCTCCTCGGTTTGTTGGACCGGGCCGATGAGGCGGCACACCTGGACTTGCTGCGCCGTAACGGCGCGCCGACACGGCTCCCGCCGGGAATCACGCCGGAGCAGCTCCTCAACGTCGTCGTGCTGGACAACAAGAGGGGCCTGGTGCCCTCGATCCCGGGCCACTCCCTTGAGGTCGTGCTCGAGCGGCTCGGCGAGCCCTATTACACCGGTGGGCGGCCGCTGTACCACGTGCCCCACGACGCGCTCGGTGCAGCCCTGGGCGACTTCGCGTCCGCCGCCTGACCGTGACCCGAACCGATACCGCAGCGGTAACCAACACGCACATTCACGGAGGCCCCATGACATCCCGCGCAGCAGCGCCCTGCCGGCGCCATTCCGGACCAATCGTGGGCGACACCGACGGGCTCACCACCTACTACGACCTGATGGGTGGGACGGGGGAGGTCCGGTTGAAGCGGCTCCTCAGCGCACCCCAGATGACGAGCTCGCTTGACATCGCGGAGCACGTCGTCTTCCTCGAGGGCGCGTCATGCGGCCTCCACCGGCACACCCGAACCGAGGAGATCTACTACCTGCTTGGCGGCGCCGGCACCGTGGAGATGGACGGGGAGCGGCTGGAGGTTCGCGGCGGCGACCTGATCATCACGCCGCACAGCAGCGCCCACAAGATCGGTGCCTTCGCCGACACCAACGTGGCGATGCTGGTCGTCGAGGTGCCGCCCGGGCCCGAAGGTCGGCGGGCTGACCCGGCCCGCATCGCCGTGCGGGGACTCTTGGCCGACCAGCCGGTCAGCCCCGAGGGTGTCCGCGTCGCCAGCGTGGAGCTGCCCAAGTTCTTTACCGGCGCCTGGGGTCCGTTCCGGCTGGCCGCCCTCGATCCAGGTGCCCGCCTTGGTCCCTGCACCACCGACGGCGCCGAGCAGTTCCTGTACCTTGCCGGCGGTCACGCCCGCTTCGAGTTCGGCGACCGGCGCCAAGCCGGCAAGGCGGGCCTGTACGCCGCGATCCCTCCGGGGGTGCCCTGGACGATCGTCAACGACTCGATCCACAACCGGGCCGAGGTCGCGATCACACAAGTCGGCCTGCCATGAGCCCGGCTCCACGATGCGGGTCGACGCGGATCCTCAGACTGGCCGGGGTGACCGGCCTGTCCAACACCTCGCCGAACTTGCGCCTGCCGACCTGCCATACCCAGAACCCGACCGTGGCCTTCCACGGTCCGCAACGCCAAAACGCTGTCTTGAGGCAACAGGCGGCAACTCGCCCTCAACGCGCCGGACGTGTAGCTGATCGCGATCCGAGTGAGTGGCTCCAGGGCCGTCGGCAAGGAGGCCGCAGATGAAACGCAGTACCAGCGGCAATATCCTCACGACCCACGCTGGCAGTCTTCCACGACCTCGCGAGTTGGCCGGTCGGCTGTATCAGCCACGCGACGAGGCCTTCTACGCCCTCGCCCGCGAGGCGGTCGCGGGCGTGGTGCAACACCAGATCGCGGCAGGCATCACCGTCATCAGCGACGGCCAGCAGACCATCCCCGGGTTCAACGTCTACGTGCCGTTCCGCTACACGGGGTTCGAACAGCGCGGCGCGGACGCGTGGTGGCCGCAAGACCTCCGTGACCACCCGGAGCTCGGCGCCCGGTTCCTGTCGCCGGAGCAGCGGAAGGCCGTGCCCACCCCGACCTGCGTGGCCCCCATCGAGCCGCGGGACGCCGAGGCGGTGCACCAGGATATCGACCTGTTCAACCGGGCACTGAAGGAAGCCACCGGCTACGAAGAGGCGTTCATGTGTTCGGCGTCCCCCGGGGCCGTGGCCACCGCGATGCCGAACGTCTACTACCCCTCACGGGTCGACTACCTGAACGCTCTGGCGGATGCGATGGCCGACGAGTGGCGGGCCATCCTCCAGGCCGGGTTCGTGCTGCAACTGGACTGCCCGGACCTGGCGATGGACCGGGCAGTCCATTTCGCGGACGCGCCACTCGAGGCGTTCCGCGCGCACGTGCGAGAAAACCTCGCCGCGATCCGGCGTGGCCTTGCCGGCATCCCGGCCGACCAGGTCCGCGAGCAGGTCCGCATTCATGTCTGCCACGGCAACTACCCCGGCACCCACCACCGAGACGTGGCGATCGGGGACATCCTCGATCTCCTGTTGAGCGCACCATGCGGGGCGTTGTCGGTCGTCGCTGCCAACAGCCAGCACCATGCGACCACCCTCCGCGCCATCAAGCAATGGGTCAACACCCGCGAGTGGCCAGCGGGGAAGATCCTGATCCCAGGGGTGATCGACACCCTGACACCAGTCGAGGAACACCCTGACACGGTCGCCGACACGATCGCCGACTACGCCAACCTCATCGCCCCGCAGAACCTGGTCGCCGGGACCGACTGCGGCTTCCAGACGATCGTGGGGGTGGGGCAGGTCATCCCCGAAACGGCCGTCTGGAGCCGGCTGGGAGTGCTCGCCGAAGGCGCCAGACGCGCCCCCAAGCGCCTGGCTGGTGGTGTGCGATGAACACCCACTTGGACGGCAAGGTCGTGTTCATCACCGGCGCCGCCGGCGGGATCGGCCGTGCCACCGCGCTGGCGTTCGCGGCCGAGGGCGCCGACCTCGGGCTGGTCGACCGCAACGCGCCCGGCCTCGCCGCGGTGGCGGACGAGGCACGCGCCCTAGGTGGCACGGGCAAGGTCGAGACGGTGAGCGCTGACCTTGCCACCCCCAACGGAATCCAAGACAGCACCGCCACGCTGCTTGCCGCCCACGGCGGCAGGGTCGGCGTGCTGGTCTGCGCGGCGGGCATCCTCACGCTCCGCTGCTTCGATGAGCTCACCTGGGAGGACTGGGAGGCCGGGTTCCGTCTCCACTGCCTGAGCCCCGTATGGACCTCGAAGATGGTGCTTCCGATCATGCGGAGGCAAGGCGGCGGTTGCGTCATCTTCATCACCTCCGACCTGGCGCTCCAACCGGAATCGATTGACGGGCCCTACGAGGTCGCCAAGGGCGGGTTGCAGACTGCCGTCACCAGCCTCGCCAGGACGGAGGGGGTGCACGGCGTCCGGGTCAACGCCGTCGCGCCCGGCCCGACCGACACCAGAATGCTCGACGGGCTCAAGGCGAAGGCTGCCAGGGAATATGACCTGCCGCCAGCGCAGGCGATCCTCCGGCTACTGCGGGATCGTGGGCAGGCGCTCGGGCGTCTGGTGCACCCCGCAGAGGTGGCCGCCGCCATCGTCTCCCTGGCCTCGAACGAGGCCATCACCGGCACGACCGTCAGCGTGGACGGCGGCACCATCAGGGGGCGGCGATGAGAGCAGCCGTCTACTACGGGCCCGGCGACGTGCGGGTCCAGGATGTCCCCCAGCCGGGGCCGCCTGGTCCAGGCGAACTGCTGCTGCGGGTGTCCCACGCGTCGATCTGCGGCACCGACGTCGGCGAGTACCTGCATGGGCCGAAGCGGGTGCCGCTGCATGAGCGGCATCCCGTCAGCGGCCACGTCGGTCCAGTCATCCTCGGCCATGAGTTCGTCGGGGAGGTCGTCGCTGTCGGGTCGGGCGTGCACGGGATCGGCGTCGGGGAGCGGGTTGTCCCGGGGGCTGGCTACTGGTGCGGGACGTGCCGTTGGTGCGCCGACGCCCGCCCGAACCTGTGCGAGACCTACTACGTGGTCGGCCTGCAGGCGCATGGCGGCCTGGCCGAGCTGGCGCAGGTGCCGGCCCGGATGTGCCACCGCGTGCCGGACGACTGCGACGACGAGGCGGCCGCCGTGGCGCAGCCGCTGGCGATCGCCTGGCATGCGTTGCGCCGCAGCCGCCTGCGGCGGGGCAACGCCTTGGCGGTCGTCGGGGCCGGTGGGATCGGCGCGTTCCTGATCGCCGGCGCCTGCGCGCGTGGCGCCACGCCGCTGGTCGGCGTCGACATCGACCAGGAGCGGCTGCGCACGGCCGTGGCGCTGGGGGCTACGCACAGCGTCCACGCGGACAGCGACCCGTACACGGTCGCTGAGCGGATCCGGTCGCTCACCGGCGGCCCTGACGTTGTGGTGGAGGCGTCCGGGACGCCCAGCGGTCTTGCGGTGGCGCTGGCAAGCGCCCGCCGAGGCGGGCAGGTGCTGCTGGTGGGCCTGCAGGACAAGCCCGTGACGATCGACCTGTACCCGACCGTGGTCGGGGAGATCGACGTCATCACCTCCAACGGGCACGTGTGCGACGCGGACTTGCCCGAGGCGTTGGAGCTGCTGGCCACCACCGATCTCGGCAAGGTCGTACGCCACGACGTCATCCCGCTTGAGGCGTTGGTCCCCGACGGGCTGCTCGCCATGGCCGCCCGGCGGGTCCACGGCAAGGTTGTGGTCGCGCTCGCCCGCCAGACCCCGGCTGAACGCGCCTCGTCCCAGCGTTCCCCGGTCGCGGTACGGCACGGCGGAATGCCATGAGGCAGCCTGCACTGCGCCAGGAGGCGCCCGCGGCGGGATCCGGCAGGGTGGCGTGAGGCAGGAGAGAACCGCAGGTGAACCTTCGGCCAGTGAAGTCGAGCCGGATCGACGCCCGGCCACGATGGATTGTGGTGATGGCGGTAGCGGCGGCTTGTCTGATTGTCGGTGGACTGCTCGGTCGAGCGTTCGACGGGTCCGGGCTGCCAGGACCGCTGGGTGTCGCCGGCCGGGTGCAGGTGGCTGACGGCGCTCAGCCGGTCTGGAGCGGCCGCATGGAGGGCCGCATCGTCCCGGTCGGCTGGGCGCACTCCCGCGCTGGCGCCATCGCCGCGGCCACCAACTACACCGCCGTGCTCAGCAGCGAACTGCTCTTTGACAGCGCCAAACGCAGGCTGGCGGTCGACGCGATCGCCGCGCCGGAGGCGCGCGGGCGGCTGCAGCGCGCGCTCGACGCCACCGCCAAGACGGTGACGGTGGCGCTGACCGGTTCGACGGGGGGCGCCACGGGGAGCGTGGCGCTTGATGTGGAGAAGGTGCTGTTCCAGACGATCCCCGTCCGCTACCGCGTCGACCTCTACGACGGCGCCCACGCCCGCATCTCGATCTGGCAGACGGGCGTGGCCGCCTACCAGGACTCAAGCCTGCCCGCCCAGGAGGCGTGGGGTGTGACCACCGTGGAACTCCGATGGGTCGACCATGACTGGAAGGAGACGGGGGCAACCGTTCAAGATGGACCGGCCCCAGTCGCCGATGGCACTCCCCCCGCCCCGACGGCGGCCCTCGTCAGGGACGCCCAGCGATTCAAGCAGTACCGCTACGCCGCAGGACAGGAAGCTCCCTGAGGGTCGCTGGGTCATGACACTGGCTGGCCTTGCCGCGATCCACCGCAAGTTAGTCGAACGTGCGTTCGGCTATGCTGCGGGGATGCCGACGTGGGAAGCGCGCGACCCGGACCTCGGCCGGCCGATCGCGGCGCCGCTTGAGCAGTGCGCGGCACTGCTCGGCGTCGACTTGGCCAGCCTCTGCGAGGTGGCCGCCGATGTCGAGCCCTACGTCCGCGCGGACGGCACCAAGATCTGGAGTCTCATGCAGCTTGAGCGGCAACTCCACCCGGAAGCGTTCAGGCGGCGGCGGGGCGGCTACATCGACCGCCGGCGCACTTCAACAGGCAGAGACACAGGCGACGCACGTCTGGAAGATCGGGGACGAGATCCGTGACCGATACCTAAGTCAGATCGAGGCTGACCAGGCCGAGTGAGGTCCGTTGCTGCCGCTCGCTGGCGCCGTCGTCGAGGAGGGTAGCGAGCTGTTGGTAGTCCAAGTGATGGCGACGGTGCTGGCGTTATCGTGGCCATGTGGTTCGACCTCCTGCTTGGATAATCGGGCGGACATTCGGGGAGCTCCCCTGGACCAGGAAGCGGTGCTCGGCCTGATCTGGGACGGTTCCCCGATCCGAAGTCGGCTGGGGGACGGCGGCTCGCCGGATACCGGTAGAACAGCGACTCCTTGCTTGCATACGTCGAACTGCAACGGGCTCGGCGAAGCAGATCGGAGGCCACCCGAGGCGCCGTAGTTGGGCGGCGCTCCGATCTCCCGAGCCACGGCGTCTACCGCCGGGAAGAAACTCGCCGATCGTCAATGGAGCGGTAGCACCGGCGGGTACTCTGCACAGATCGGGAGCGCTTCGTCGTTCCTGTGGGAGAATCAGCTCTCGTTGCGGTCAGGCGAAAATGCCCAGCTCAGCAGCCCAGCCAGCCCCAAGGAACACCACACCATGGCCCCAACCAGCCACCACCGGCACCTGGCCAAGCCCACCCGCAAACAGTTCAACGCGCAGTGGCGCAGGGAGGGCCTGGACCTGGACCAGCGCGCCCACCGGTTCCGCCAACCCCGCTCCGCCGGCGGGATCAGCGCCGGCGGGTTGGAGAGCTACCGGCTGGCCAACGACCTCAGCCAGACCGATGTCGCGGCCGAGTACACCGCGCGCCACGGTGGCGGTGTCAGCGGCCAGATCGTTTCCCGCTGGGAGGCATGGCCCGACGGCCACAAGCCCATCCAGCCCGGCCTGCTGGTCGTGCGACGCCTGGCTGCCATCTACCAGACCAGCCCCGCCAAGCTCGTCGCCGCCATCGAGCATCCCGACGATCTCATCCAACCCGCCACGCCACGCCGCCTCGACGTGCCCGCCCTGCGCGCACAAGCACAGGACCAGCATGGCGCACTGGAATGGAAAGACGACGCCCCGGGCAGGGCAGGCACCGCGCAGGTGCCATGGGCGGGTGGGTCAGATCGAGTTCCGCTGCTCGATGCCATGGGCGAGTCGATCACAGCGGCACCAGCACGACCCGGCGTGCCGTTTCCCCCAACGGTTGCAATGGCTGACGTTGGCGTCATCCGGGACATGCTGCGGGTGCTGACCGCATCCGACCGCCAGTGCGGTGGAGCGCACGCTCGCCAGTACGCCACCGACTACCTGGGAAACCTCGTGCTGCCGCGCCTGCGCGCCCACGGTGACGAGCGTGTTGTGCGTGAGCTGTTCGCGGTCTCGACCGAGTTCGCCCTGCGGGTGGCGTCGATGCACCTGGACGCCGGCGACGCCCGAATGTCGCGCAGGCTGCTTGGGACCGCGGCGAGCCTGGCGCAGGAGACCGACGACGTGACCTTGACCGCGTGGGTGCTGGCCCGCCGTGGGGAGCAGGAGATCCACCAGCAGAACACCGGCCGGGCGCTGGCCTACACCGGCGGCGCCGCAGCGATGGCCAGGCACGCAGCACCCGGAGCACGGGCCTTCATCCTCACCAAGCATGCGCTGGCGCTGTCCATGACCGGCGAGCGCAAGGAAACCCAGCGTGTCCTGGGGGAGGTCTGGGACGCCTACGACAAGCTCGGCAGCGCTGCCGAACCCGAGTGGATGGGCGTGTACGGCTGGGGTCATCTTCGGCACGAGGAAGGCCGCTGCTACTACTGGCTCGGGATGGGTCAGCAGGCCGCGCGGGCGGCGGAGGAGTCGATGCAGGTCAGCAGCCGTGACCGGTTCGCCCGACCCCGGGCCTTCTCGCTGGGTGTCCAGGCAATTGGCCATGCGCAGGCCAGGGACGTCGACAAGGCGTGCGCGGTCGGCCAGGAGCTGGTGGCGGTGGCCTCCCAGCTTGCCTCCGACCGCGTCAGGCTTCGACTTCTCGAGGTCTTCCACGCCCTGCGCCCATACCGGAAGGAGGCCGCTGTGCAAGAGCTGGACGAGGCCGCCCGGCCGGTGCTGCACGGTGCCACGCCGAAATGAGCGGGAGGCTCCGATGGTGGGCGACCAGCCGCTCGACGAGATGGTGCATGCCATCTTGGTTGCGATTGGCCGGCGCATCCAGGTGCCGGTGGATGACGCCAGGCTGCTGCGCCTGCACAGCAACGCGATCTTCGCGCTGCCATCGGCTGGGCTGCTGGTCCGGATCGCCACCAATCCCGACGCGTTTGCTGGCGTGCAGGCCGCTGTCGCGGTCACGCGATGGCTCGCCGGTCGTGGGTTCCCCTGCGTGGTGCCGGCCGACATTGGCGAGCAGCCACTGGTAGAGCGCGATCGGGTCGTGTCCATCTGGCGCTACGTGCCGACGCCGCCTGGCCCTCCCGCCACGGGCAGCGATCTTGGACGGCTCCTGCGTGTGCTGCATGCCCAGCCGTGGCCGCCGCATCCCCTCGGCCAGCTCAGCGATCCGTTCGACAGCGTCGCCAACGCGATCATCGGTACCCCGCGGGCCATGTCCGACGCCCACCGCAGTTGGCTCAGCGACCGGATCATCGAACTGCGTGAGCTATGGTCAGCGATGGATTTCCCACATCCCCGGGGGCTCATCCATGGCGACGCGCATCCCAACAACCTCATGCGGACGCTATCTGGCGGGATCGTCTTGGGCGACTGGGACCACGTCGCTGTAGGGCCGCGCGAGTGGGACCTGGTCCAGATCCACTACACCCGCCGCCGGTTTGGCCGCCCCTCGGAGGAAGACATCGAAGGCTTCACCAGAGCATACGGATGGGACATCCGTGGCTGGCCCGGACTGGACACCCTGATTGCCGTACGGGAGATCACAGGGCTGAGCCCCTACATCCGGACGGCTCGCACCAGGGCGTTCGCCTGTCTGGAACTCGCCCACCGGCTGGACATCCTCCAGCATCAGGACACCTTGGCCCGCTGGACCTCCCCGCCACCGGAGTGACTCGTCGAACTTGGCATGTGCGGAGGTGGCGGGGACAACTCAAGTCAAGCTGACAAGCAACCGCAGCCGTCCCTGTAGACCCGCCGCCGCGTGGATCGTCTCCGGGGGGAAGTCCAGTGCTTGGCGTCGACGCCTCGTGCGAGTGCGCCTCTCATGGTCGGTTCGACCCTGAGTACCAGCCGCCGATGACGACCGTCTTGGACATCTGTGACCGCCGTGGAGTTTCTTCAGGGCGAAGGAGCCAGGAGCGCGAACACCCCCGCGGCGACAGCGGCGCCGAGGGCAATCCCCGCCACAGCCTGGCTAGGGGTGTGCAGATTCAGCGTCACCCGTGCCCATGCCACCGCCGCGACGAGCGGGCCCAAGACGATAAGGACGACGGGTCCCAGGATCACCGTCAGAATGGCGGCGCCGCCGGCGGCGGCCGCAGTGTGATTTGAGATCGCCCACTTGGTGTTGACCAGCAGTGATGTGAGCAGGCCAACCATCATCGTCGCGGTGGCCGCAGTGATCAGCGACGGAGCTCCAAGGAGGGTCAGAAGGGTGATGCCTGCCGTGGCGGACGTCAACGCGATCGCCAGGTAGGCCACCCGCCGCCAACTGGCATGCGCGCCGCCCGGACGGTTTGCGCGCAGGCGGCGGGTGAGCGCAAAGGGCAGTCCGGCTGCGAAGAAGGCCGCGAATATTCCCCAGCCCACGCCGGTGAGAGGGTGTGGGGAGCGCCACCCGATGAACCCCAGGAGGGCCACGCCGAGGGGGACAGGGGCAAGCACGGTGGCAATCGCCGTTGCGAGGCGATGCCGCAGCGCGATGCTGTTCGCCTGGTCGAGGCTCACTGGTTGGCTCCCTTGTCGGTGACGGTGGACGGTTGCCGCGTGCGTGCCGCGAAGGTGCGGACCACGGGGGAACGACCCAGCATGCGGGCGAGTTGGCGGAGGAGCTGGACCTCGCTGGCGAGGTCAGCGCCGCCCCGGGTGCCGCTGGTGTGGGATGCTGCCGTCGCCGCGGGGGCGCGACCGGACCGTTTGGCCGCCAGGGCCACGGCGAGGCAGCAGGCGTTCACGGTCGCGTCGCGGTCACGCCCGACGAGTCCGGCTTCGGTTGCCGCGGCCAGCGCCTCGTCGGCGATGTCGTCGGTGACGTAGGGGCGCACGGCCAAAAGTCCGTCTTCGATCTCGATGACTCGGCGATACAGCCGGGATTCCAGCTGCCGGAAGGCCAGGAGGTCTCGCCAGCGGGCCGGTGGCGGATCCAGGAGGATGTCGGGGTTGGCTCGCCACAGCCTTTCCCACAACGGCCGCAGTCGACGCAGCACGACGTAGCTCCTCGCGGCACGCTCGACGGCTCCTAGGCGGGGTCCGAGCGTTGGGATGAGAAGCCCAACGCTCATGGTGAGTGCGCCAGCCCCGAGCAGGATATGGCCTGCGGTGGCGGCGACGTGCTGGGCCGCGCCCGCCTGGGGAAGTTGTGCTGCCACAAGCTCGGCGAGCTTGCTCAGGGAGTAGGCCACCCCGAGGGCGACCCCCGCGCCAAGCACCTGCAGCCCGATCCGAAGCGACAGGCGTCTGGCTCGTCGGGCGTAGCGGATGGAGAGCCGTGCCAGCGCGGCGAGAGTAATGCCGAAGTAGGCGATGGTGACCATCCAATAGGCCGTGATCTCGGGCAGATGGCCGTAGGCGGTGGTGAACGACGGAGCCTCGATCGGGGTGGGCGCGAGGATGAACAGGACCGTGAGGGCGACCGTGGCCAAGCCCGGTACCGTGAGCTCATGCCTGGCACGACCGACAAGTGCTGTGGCGGTGACCTGACGCGCCAGCCGGAGGATGCCGGCCACACCCCAGACGCCGCAAAGGTGCTCGCCGAGGTCCGCCAGGTTCGGAACGCCAACAGCTCGATCGAACGCGACATATACGGCTGGCAAGTTCAGGGTCAGGGCGGCGGCGAACGCCGCGAGGGAAAGGCACAGGGTACGTTGCGGAGCCGAGCGGCGGGCGGCGGGGAGCCGCAACAAGCTCCCGGCCCAAAACAGCGTCGGGATCAACGCCGGAATTACTGTCCGCACGTCGCCTTACCCGAAGCGTTCTTCCAGGCGATGCAGGTCAGACGCAGCTGCCGGATCCGCCGGGGTCAGGTCGCGACGGGAACGCCCTGCCTCCTGCATGATCATGTCGGCGAGGATTTCTGCCTCCTGCTCCTGCTCGGTGCTGAAGCTACCTCGGCCGAGGAGTCCCTTGACCAGGGCGGGGTCCAGATCGGGGAAGAGACGCCGCAGGGCAGCGTCGTCGTCGATGAGCCCGTGTCCGCAGAGCAGATGCGCGAACTCGTGCAGGATGATGTGGGTTTGGTGGAGTGCAGAGGTTACCGGTTGGAACCAGACGTGGTCGGCAGCCTCAGTGGCCACGCACAACCCGCAGAGCCCCCCGGGCCCGGTCGGGGCGGGCAGTGGATGCAGCTGGAGCGGTCGCCCCCGGTGGTGGGAGACGCTTCGGCAGAAGGCTTCGATCGTGAAGGGGTGCGGGATCTCCAGGTCTTGGAGTCGTGCTTGGCATCGCTCAACGAGCTTCGAGTTCATCACTGCCCCGCAGATCCTGACGGCCAGGCTGGTCGCTGGAGTGGGTCGGGATGGTCGCGGCGGGCGTCTGAGCGCTCCTGCCGAGACGCCGCTCAAGACCCTTCTGAAGACCCATGCCGGACCCTCCTGCGCCCCCGTGACCCTCCTGCACCTGCGGGACGTGGCCGGATCACGGTCTCTCGAGACGGCCTTGTCCCGCTGAGAACACGAGGGCCTCGCGGCCCTGCGCACGCCAATTGCCAACAGGCAGCACGCGGTTGACATTAACGCAGCCGGAAGAGCGTTTGTAAAGCGTATTTGCGCGCGGACTTGGGGCTGGGGGGCAGCACTCGGCTCGGTCCGTCCGCCCGCCGCTACCGCAGCAACGGCGCGTCACGCTCGGCCATCAGTCGCCAAGGCCATCGTGCGGCGCTGGCAGCGACAGGCCATCCACTTCGCGGGCCAGACTGTCGGTGATGGCCCGGCGGACGTCGTCCAGCAGCGCACAGGTCTGCTCCTGGTCCCGCATCCGCCGCGCGATCGTCAGAGTCGAGCCAGTCGGCCGCCAAGCACCGCACGCCTGGTCGCGGTCGCAGACCCTGTAGGTCGCCCGGTAGCGTTCGATCGCCAGGGCGCCGCGAAGCCATGCTGCCCGGCCGTCCGGGTTGGTCGGCGGCTGGCCCAGTTCGACCAGCAGGTAGGTGGGTGGATAGGCCCCCAGCTCCTCGAGCAGGCTGGACTCCCGCACCTGCAACGCCTCGGCGGCCGCCTGTCCCTGGGCGACCTGCAGAGCGTGTGCCCCGCACCAGTCGAGGTAGGCCGCCTGCGCCTGTTCCAGCCCGGCCAGGTCCTGGCGGGCGCCCGCCAGCCGCTGGTCGATGTCGGCGAGGGCCTGGTGGTGTCTGCGGACGGCGGCGGCAGCGTCGTTCCGAGCGGCGCGGGCACCCCGGCCAGCCACCCACCGCAGCTCGTCGCATGTGTCCTGCGCCGCCGCGAGGGCTGCCTGCTCATGGTCGCGATAGGCAACCAGCCTGGCGTGTCGTAGCTGGGCGTCACGCAGGTGGCTGGAGGGATTTGCTGGTCGGTCAGCGAGCAGCGGCACCGCGGTCGCCACACGATGGCGCAGCTGGCCGGTCGCCAACGTGCCGCTCTCCTCAACCATCGCAGCGTTAGGACGAACCCCGAACCAAGGATCGGCCATGCTGGTCACCAGCACCGCAAGTTGGTTGCGGTCCTCCGCCGTCCCAATCACCTGATGCTGGTAGCGCATGCGGACGTAGTAGGCGTCCGCCACCTCCCCGGCCAGCTCTCGGCGCCAGCATTGTTGCCAGGAGTTGACCGGCGTCGGTGTCGGCCCCAAGGCGCGTGTCGCGTCAGCGGCACCGGTCAGGAGCCGATACTCCTCTGTTTCAGCGGCCAGGCGATCCCACCTGCTCGTCGCACCGAAGTAATCGTCCGCGGCATTATCGCCCGCAGCAGGGCGGGGTCCGAGCGCGCGGGTGATGTAGACGGGCGGGTTCGCGATGACCGTCCGCATCCGCGTGGTGACCCGACGGTCGATCTCGCTGAGCAGCGTCGCCGCCTCGGCGAGGGGGCGCCGCTGATGGTTGCAGACCGGGTCTTGCGTCGCGTCTTGCAGGTGGCGCTCCACTGCCTGCGCCCAGCGGCCGGCCAAGACCTCGTCCGAGAGGTTAACTGTCCGCCGTCGCTGCCACTCTGGCAGGGTCGCCCACCACACCGCCAGTTCCTCGTCGGAGAAGTCAACGGCCATCGCCACTGGTGGCCGTACCGTCCGCTGGCGTACTGCGGGCTGCTGGCAGATCCATTCGCCGACGTGTTTCGCAAATTCCTGGTCTGGCCGTTTGGCGTCTGGATGCAGTAACGCGGCGATCGCTTGGCGGGGGTCAGCGGTCGCTTGCCTGCCATCGGCGGCGCCATCACCGGTCGCGTCCGCCGGCCCTGACAGCCACGCACCCCTCCGATGGCGGCGGCCTTCAAGGCCGGCCAGCTTGAGTTCGACGCGGATCCTGGGCAGCGCGCGGTTCAGTTGCTCAAAGCGCAGTCGCTCGCTGAGCGGCAACCGCGCGTCAGGGTCTCCGAGCGTGTGCCGAGGATCGGTGATGCTGCATTCCAAGCGGAACGTCTCGATCGCCAGGGCGGCCTGCGTCCAGATCAGCTGGGCCGGCTCGGCAGCGGGATAGGGGCCGAGCATCACCGTGAGGTAGGCGGGCGGCGCGGTGATGGCCGCCTCGACTCGCCCGCCCAGCCGCCGGGTGAGCTCCCGGACCGACAGTGCGCCGAAGATCAGGCTCCACAGGGGACCGGAGGCGTCCGGCCCGCCGGGTTCCAGCGGTCCGCCCAGGCGGTCGAGTTCCTGGTGGGCGACGGCGATCGTCAGCGGCCCGGCCCACTCGGCCGCCAGGTCGCGGTAGCCCAGCAGTTCCTCGTCGGATTGGTCACGAACCCAGGCCGCCGGCTCAGCCGGCGTAGGCTTGCCGTCGAGGAAGTTGCCGAGTCGCTGGATCCGCGGGTGCCACCATTCCTGTCCTGCCCTGAGCCCGGCCGGCCGGTCGGCGGCGGCGAAGCGTTCGGCACGGGGCGCCGCCCGCAGCAGGCTGAGGTCACCGACGGCGCGCGGGCCAAGGATGGCACGGGCCGCGTCATCCACGGATAGCCGGCCAACACTGACCTGCTCACCGACCCCGGCGATGCGAACCTCGTCCGGGCCGATGCCAAGGTCGCGGAAGTCGAGCGCCACCGTGGGGTTGGCGATGTTGGCCGCCAGCCACGCGCGGACCTCCCCCACCGACAGGCCGCAGGCCGCCCACCCGTACAGTGCGTCCTGCAACGACGCCCGGTCATACCAACCACTGCGCCGGAGCGCTTCGGTCAGGGCCGTCACCAGCGGCTGGAGGTCGTGCTGCTCCGCTGCCATGACTTCCTCCAATACCTCCAGGTCAAGGGCGATGTCGTCCGGTTGAGCTGGCGTGAACCCGGCAGGTAGGCGAAAAAGCGTGATTCCGCGGGAATCACCGCCAACGCCGCCCGGCTGTGCCCGGTCGGCAGGCCGGGCAGGCCAGTCGCTGCCGGTTGGTGGTCTGGCGATCCCGGAGCGCGTAGCCGGCGTGGAAGGCGCCCTCGCCGCGACCGCAGCGGCGAGCGGCCCGCAGCCGGGCAAGAAGGCTGCGCCGGGCGAGGACCACCGAGCCCAGTACGCGCTGGTGGCGCTGGGGCGGGATGGTGTGCATGCTTGGTTGCGGGACGGGGTCGCGCATGGGTGCCTCCCGGTGGTGCCTTATAGGGCGAGGTCGCGAAGTTGGTCGGGGGTGGGTTCGGGCAGGGCGGGGCCTTCGACCGCGTCGATGGCCTGGACGGCGGCCTGCACGAGCCGCGTGGTCGCGGCGCGCTCCAGCTGCGCGTCAGGGTCGGTCGGGGTCGGGGCCGGGCCCAGCGCGCTGTCGGGGTCGTCGATGCCGTGCTTGGCGCGGTAGGCCTGGATCCCGGTGGCCGCTGCCCGCCAGGCAGCCCGTCCGGCAGGGGTGTCGGGCCGCCCGCCGAGTTCGGCGACCAGGTAGCCGGGCGGGGCCTGCTCAAGCTGGACCGCGGTGGCCAGCTCCCGGTGGGACAGCTCGCGGCCGCAGATCAGTGCCTCGCCGAGCGGGGTGGCATGGTCGCGGTCCCACGCGGCCTGGGTGGCGCGCTCGGCGTCCACGGCAGCCAGTCGCTGGTCGATGTTGGCCAGGCGCCGGTCCAGCTGCGCCACAGCAGCCTCGCGCTCAGGGAGGGCCGCCTGCAACCGCCGCCGTTCGTCGCGTCGCAGGCCGCCCTCGGCCAGGCGCTGGCGGGCGTCGGCGAGCCAGCTTGCCTCGTCGCGCCGGTAGCTACGCAGCCGGGCCTGCTCCTGGCGCAGCTCGGCGCCGCTGGTCTGGGCGGTCAGGGGGGGTCGCTGTTCGAGCAGCGCGGTGGCCTGGTCGAGGCGGCTTCGCAGCTCCGCCTCAGGCAGCGCGGCGGCCATGGCCCGGGCCGTGGCCAGGTGGTCCAGCGCCAGCAGCTTGGCGCGGCTGCGGCCGAACGCCTGCACGATCCCGGCCACTGGGTCTCGCCTGGGCTGGCCGAGCACGTCGAGTTCGTCGGCCAGGGGGTTCTCGCCGACCAGCAGATACAACCTGTTCTCCTGGCGGGCGCGGCTCATGGCCGTGTTGCCCCATTCCCTGTACAGGTCCTCGGAGCCGAGCACGAACGCCCGGTCGGTCGTCATCCCCTCGGCCTTGTGGCAGGTGACCGCATAGCCATGGTCGATCCAGCGGCGCCGCTGGGAGCCGGCCAGATACCATCGGGGCAGCCGGACCGCCCGGCCGTCGTCGGTGCAGACCTCCAGGGCGCCGGCGGCGACGTCAACACCCGTGACGGTGCCGCGGGTGCCGTTCACCACTCCCAGCCGGCGCTGGTGGTTCTTGAGCGCGACGATCCGGTCGCCGACGGCGAACTGCTGCTCCCCCACCGTGAGCTCTTCGACCCCAAGCCGGCCGGCGGCGGCCATGATCGCACGGGCTCGGCCGTTGAGGTCGGCGACGTCGGCGCGCCGGGCGGCGATCATCACCGGTGGCTGCTCATCGGCGTGGCCCATGGCCGCCCACCAGTCGGCGACGAGCTGGCTGCGCAGGGCGGGCGCGCTGTCGCGCACAACGACCCGATCGTGCTGCCAGTAGCGGCCGATGGCGTCGCCGGCTTGGCCGACGCGTAGCAGCTCGAGCGCCTCACGTTCCCACTGGTGGACCTGCCGGCGGTTCTCGGTGAGCTGGGTGGCGCCAAGCCGGACGCTCAGACCGCGGAACAGGCCGCCGCAGTCGATCTCGGGAAGCTGCGCGGTGTCGCCGACCAGCGCCACCTTCGCGCTGGCCTGGTCGGCATGCTGGAGCAGCCGGCCAAGCTGCCGGGTGCCGACCATGGCGGCCTCGTCGATGACCAGGACGGTGTCGGGTCCCAGCCCGGGTGCCCGCGGGTCCTCCAGGTCCAGCAGCAGCCGGCTGATCGTGCCGCTTTCGATGCCGGCCCCATCTGCCAGCTCGCAGGCCGCCTTCCCGGCCAATGCCGCCCCCAGCACCCGGTAGCCGGCCGTCTGCCAAGCGGCCCGGGCCGCGTCCAGCGCGAAGGTCTTGCCGGTCCCGGCGTGGGCGTTGACGACCTGGACGCCGTGCCCGGAGGTGGTCAGGGCGCGGACCATGGCCACCTGGTCGGCAGTGAGCCGCGCCGGCGAGGTGCCGCCTGCGGCCTTCGGGGTGTGGCGGCCCACGTGGCTGTCGAGGACCGCGGTCAGGATCTGCTCGGGGACCACGCCGGCGCCCTCGTCTTGGCGCCGCTGCGCGGCGGCGATCACGCTGGCCTCAAGGGTGACCAGCTCGTGGGTGGAGTAGCGCCGGGTGTCGGCCCGGGTCGAGACGGCCCGCCCGTCGACCCGGCGGATGGTGTCCCCGGCGGGGGCCAGGTCCTCGTCGGCGTAAGTGACGGGGATGACCAGTCCCTCGGCGCGCAGGAACCGGTCGGCGAGGCGTTCGATCTCGCCAAGCTCCGCGCCGGCGGGCAGCTGCTCGCAGATGGCCCGCAGCACGTCACGGCGGCAAAAGGTGCTTGCCTCCCTGGTCAGCCCCTGGGGCCCGGCCAGGTGCGCGATGAGCCGGTCCTGGTCGATCACCGCAGCCGGCTGGCTGGCAGCCTGCCCCACCATGGCCTCCAGGTCCCGCGCCGCAAAGCCGGCGGCCTCGGCGTGTTGCCGCCAGCGGCCACGCAGGGTCTGCTCGCTGACGCCATGCTCCTTGGCTCCGCGGGTGTCCAGGGCGGCGGTCTGGGCGCTCTTGGCCGAGTGCTCGCCCCGCTCCGCCAGCCGCCGGGTGATCTGCTGCCGTCGGCGGGAGAACGCCTCGATGAGCTTCCTCGGGATGCCGGCCACGTCGGCCACACCGTTGCGGACCGCACCCCAGGCGACCTGCAGCGTGCAGGTGAGCTCGTGGCGCAGGACCGCCTGGTACAGGTAGCCGGCGGTCTTGGCGTGGGCGTACAGGGCGCGCCCATCCAGCGCGGTCCAGCGGCCGTCCGGCCCGCGGGTGAGGTTGGCGATCAACGCGTGGATGTGCAGCAGCGGGTCGCCGGCCCGGCTGGTGCGGTGCTGGAAGAGCGCCGCGATGAACCCGTTGCCGCGGACCAGCTGCTCACCGCCGTGGCCGCGGCGGGCGATCGCCGCGTGCTGCTCCAGGTAGCCGAGCGCGGCGGCCACGGCTTTGGCGTTGGCTTCTCGGACGGCCGCGCTGACCTGCGGCCCGCCGAGCGCATACAGCAAGCTGACGCTTTTCGGCGCCCGGAAGGTCAGGTCGAAGGCGAGGACCCGCTCGCGGTGTGGTGGCCCGCCAAGCCGCGCCGCGGTGTCGGGGTGGGCGCCGGCAAGCACCCGCAGCAGCCCGTCCTCGCTGACCTCGCCGGCGATGTCGAGCTCGGCGGCGGCCGCTCCGGCCCACTGGCCGGGTGCCTCGCCGGCGCCGGTGTAGTACTCCTCCTGGCTGCGGGCGACCTGGTCGAGGTAGTAGCGCTGCTTGCCGCGCAGCAGCTTGCCGATGTTGAGCACCGCTCCTCCCTCGATCCAGCGCCCACACCCGGCGCGAACCGAGGCGGACGAGCAGGTAGGAGCGGCAGCGTGGACCCTGCGGCTCACCGGGAGGCTCACAGCCACGCACCTTTGGTGCAAGTCTGTGAAGCGGGTCGGCGGCGGCGAGCTGTGAGGGGGCCAGGGGCCGGGGTCGCGGACGCTCGGCCTGGAGGAACGTGGCGAGGCGTCGCCGGCCTGCTGGGGTGTCCATGGTGCAGCGGAGCACCATGGACGAGGTGCTCCGTGCGGCCTCGGCGGGGCAGTCTCCTCCTGTGGGCCTGACGGGGGTGGCCCCTTTGCCTGGAGCTGGCGGACGAGGGTCCCAAGGTGACGCCGGCAGAAGAGTTGGTCGCCAGCACGGGACTGCCGGGCAGAGGCGCACAAGTGTGCGCCGGTCGCGGGCACAGGCGGACCCCTCGGAGGCCGGCGTCGAGCCGGGCCTCTCCGCCTGGTCGGCGAGCCACCGCCGGCAGGGGATACAGGGCGGCGGATCTGCGACCGCGGCCGGCCGCCACCCGCTCGCGGTAGAGCTGCGGCCATGATCGGGGGCAGCGACGCGAGTCGCCGCCCCCTCACAGCCGGCGCCCTATCGCCGCCGCGCCCGTTTGGTGTAGGTGATCAGCCAGCCGTCCTTCGCCCCGGTCTCCCCGGCGAGGTGCTCCACCTGGGCGTACAGCTCGGCCTCGCGCGGATCGCCGGTGACCACCATGGCCTCTGTGCGGCTGACCCGGCCGCGATGGTCGATCAGGAAGTGCTGTCCGATCACGTCGATGACGTTGTTGAGCAACACGAAGTCCTCGTCGCACGTCAAGGCGGCGGTGATGTGCAGCCTCCCGGTACTGCCCTCCACATACGGCGCCGGGATGCCAAGCTCGCCGCGCCGCGCCCGGATGCCGCGGCGCCGCCGACGACCGTAGTAGTGCAGCTGCTGCATGTTGCCCAAGAAGTCCCCTGCCATGCCGTGTCCTCCGGGTGTGGGCTGTCTGGTCGTCGTCCCACCCCAGGCCGGGGACCCCGGGCCGGGTCAAGGGGGGCCGAAGGCCATCCGAAGGACGCGAGCGCAGCGAGCTCCCTTGACGCGGTCTGGGGTGGCCCACGATGGGACGACCTGGCAGGCCCACCCCCTCGAGCCCCGGTAGGGGCCGGCGGCGAGCCGGCACGGCCTGCGCGTCTGCTTGCAGCCGCTACGGCCGGCTGGGTCCGCCCACGTCAGCGCCCTATCTGTCGGGGTCGGGGTGAGTGGGTACCGTGGCCTGGGCGTCCAGATCAAGGGCCACGCGCCACGCCACGAGCGCCGCGTCGAACAGCTCCTGGAGGGCGTCGACGGCGTCCGCGGCGGTGTCCAGCACGGCCTGCTGGCCGAGCAGGTCCAGGTGCAGGTAGGCGGTGAGCGCGCGGTCGACGGGCGGCGCGAGGCGGTCGACCAGGCAGGCGAGGCCTGCGCGGGTCAGCCGGTCCAGCTGCCACACATCCTGCGGCAGCGGCCAGAGCGTCCGCGGTGAGCTGTCATGCAGCGTGTCGAGCAGGGTGATGTGCAGGCTCGGGCCCGGGCGGTGGAGCAGCCCTTGCTCCTCGAGGGTAGCTCGCATGGCCTCCCACGCCGCCAGCCAGATGTCACGATGCGCCACCACGAGGATCTCCCGCCGGCCCGGAGCATCGTCGACCCAGCCGAGCGCGCGGGTCCGCAGGGCCGTGTCCAACCGACGCGCCAGGGCATGGCGGAAGCGCCAGGTCCTCAAGCGCGCCCAGCGGAAGCGCGAGATCCTCAAATCCGCCCAACAGACCACGAAGAAGATGTCGTCCATCGCAAGTTCCTCCGGGTTGGGTGGCGGAGGGGCGGACCGGTGCCCCTCCCTCACCGCGTTCAGGCCTGGCTGGCGGTTTGGTATGCCAGCTGGGGGAACGCCCGGTTCCATTCGGCAGTGGCGTCCCACACGCCGGCGGCCAGCTCCGCGCGGTGGCGGGCGCGCGCGGCGGCGCGCTTGCGGCGTTCCTGGCGCTCCTGCGCGGGATCCTTGAGGCCGAGCAGCTGGTAGATGCGCTGCTGCGGGTAGCGGCGCAGCGCCTTGTCGTCGCAGATCGGGCAGAGTTTGGTGAGGGCTTTCTTGGCGCCGCAGCGGGTCGAGCCGTGCTTGCGGCGCTGCTTGAGGTGCTGCTCGAACACCTTGGGCGCATACCAGATGCGCGCGGCTTCGACGGTGGCGCCGGCGGCGATCGCGGCGGCGACCAGTCTGGCGCCGGGGCCGTGCTTCTTCTCGCCTGGTATGTAGACGCCGGCGAGGTGGTCGCGAAGGCGGCCGGGGAGGTCGGTCGTCCAGCCGCAGTAGTGGCAGGCGTGGAAGCCCTCTGGGGGGGCCTCCCGGAGTTCGCCGTCGACGAGCTGCAACGGCCAGTGGAAGTGCAAAATGTAGACCACGGAGCGACCGGGCCCGTGCCCGGCCGGCCACAGCGCCTCGATCTTCTCGCGGGGGCAGCCGCGTGCCGGGCAGTCGTGGGCGTTCGGGTTGACCCGGTAGCCGACCCAGCCGCATGGGCAGGCAACGCGCTGGCGGGGCCGGGCGGCGGTCGCGGCGGTCATGACCGGGCCTCGCGCGAGCCGTCGAGGCTGCCGTTGTCACGGTGGAGTCGCCATGCGCCGGCGCCGCGGGCGACCACGATCGTGGTGGTGATAGTGGGGCCGCGGCAGTCCGGGCAGCGACCGTCGACCACGCCGGCGGCGTAGAGCTCGCAGTCCGTGCAGCGGCTGACCCCGTCGCAGACACCGCCGCAGCAGCAGCCAGGCACCGAGCAGCCGGTCGCCTCCCTGCGGCACTCGTCGCTGCAGAAGCCGTCCTCGGTGAGCGGTGCGACCTGCCCGCACGCGGGGTTCTTGCACTCGCCGATGCCGCCGTCCATAGCCTTCCTCCTGGGTGTGGCCTGCCTGGTCGGCGTCCCACCCCCAGCCGGGGACCCCGGGCCGGGTCAAGGGGGGCCGAAGGCCATCGCGGAGCGACGCGAGCGACAGCGAGCGCCCTTGACGCGGTCTGGGGTGGCCCACGATGGGACGACCTGGCAGGCCCACCCCTCGAGTACCGGCAGGTGCCAGCGCCACGGTCCGGGATCCACCGCTGCCCGCCCACGGCGGTGGACCGTGGGGTTCGGCAGCGCGGCTCACCACCCCCGCTCCCGCGGGAACTTGAGAAGGGCGACCTGCCAGCGGTAGCCGCCGCTGGCGGCCGCCTCCGCGCCGAGTTCGCGGGCCAACTCGGCCAGGCTGGTGACGATCCGGTCGGCGTTGGGTGGGCCGACGGTCAGGGTGAGCCGATCGCTGCGGCTGGTCCGGGGGCAGCGGTGCCCGGCGCACGCGGTCCTGATCGCCTTGAGGAGCCGCTCGAGGAGCTCCCAGTCCTCGTCCCGCTCGAGGTAGCCGTGGATGACAGTCAGATGCCGACAGCCGGCAGCCAGTTCTGCCGCCTCCTCGGCTTGGAGGATCTCCTTGAGGCGTTGCGACGCGGCGACCGGGTCGAGCCCGGCCAGCTGCTGCCGGATCCACGCCCCCCGAGCGCGGGCCCGCTCGATCAGCTCGCGGACCGCGACCGCCTCGCTGCAGACCTGGGAGCAGCAGCCGTCCTCCAGCAGCGGCCCTGGCTGGCGGCAATCCTCGTTGCGGCAGGTGCCCTCCTCACGCATCGGCGCGCCTCCTGGAGCGGTGGGGCTGGTCGCCTATTTGCTGAGGCCGGGGACCCCGGGCCGGGGCAAGGGCCGCCGCAGGCGGTCCCGCAGGGACGCGTAGCGCCCTTGCGGCGGGCTGGGGTGGCCCATCCTGGGGCGACCGGTCAGGCCCACCTCGGTAGGCACGGCCACCTCCCGCGCCGATGGCCGCCGATTCCGCGGGAATCAGCGTCCGTCGCGCTGCTGGCAGGTGCGCCGGCTCCGTCCCGTGCGGCAGGGCCATTGGAAGGCGGCGATCGAGCCGACGGGCTGTCCGTGTGAGGATCTCGGTGAGTGACTTCGTGTCGTGCTTGTCGCTCACAGGCCCGAGCACCGTCTCGGTGGCGGCCTCCAGGAGCTCGCAGAAGCGGTGCTCCGGCATGCGCAGCGACACCGCGAGCACGTCGAGCGGCAGGTCGGTGGTGAGGTAGTAGCGCAGAGCGTCTCGGTCGAGGGCTGGCAACCAGCTCACAACGGTGAGTAACCGCAGCCACAACGCCTTGGCGCGCCCTGGTGACAGGTGTGATACCACGTGCAGCGCACCCCGCCACCGCGCGTGTACCTCGTCGGCTGCCTCCCAGGCGCGTTCTTGCCGGTCCGCAAGCTCCGCCTCGGATGGCTCCCACTCGTCCAGCAAGGCCCAGCCCTCATGGAGGTAGACCGTCTCCGCCGCACCGGCCGTGGTCTCGGCCACCGCAGGGCCGGTCGGCTCCTCCTCCCAAGCTGCTCTGGTGACGTTCACTGGCCTGTTTCAGGCTGGAGGTCGCCGTTCTTCGCGGGACTACCGAGATCGCTGGGCACGCTGGCGAGCGGCGTGATCAAGCCCAGGTTGGGTGCGCTCACAGCTGCATTCCTTGTGGGCTGTAGGTTGAGGACACGAGTGGCTCGGGCGGTCGGGCGCCGGCGGCTGCAACCGGGCCACGCCGCGCTTCGCGGTGAGCGTCTTCCGTCGCACTCACAGGCAGGCTGAGCGCAGGCCTCACAGTGGCCAGCGGTGTCGCGTTCACTCTGCCGCCTGCCCTGCCATGGCCCGGCAGATCCGGCAGACGTGGGCATCCGCGAGCGGCTCGCTGTTGCCGCAGCCGCCTGACAAGGTGCATGCCAACTTGAGGTCGGCGCCGCCGGCGACGGCGGCCCTGATGAGCGGTGGGCCGTCCCCGGCACGCAGTTGCGTGAGGCGCGCGTCGACGTCGACCGCGCACCCGACGAAGTGGGCGGCTGGACCGCTGGTTCGGTGAGCGTGCAGTAGGAAGACGGTGCGCCGCCTGCCTGTCCGAGTCCTCGGCGTCGGTCTCCCAGCGGTCAGCATCGCGCCCCTCTCACGCTGTCGAGTCAGACCGGCCTGACGTGCTAGACGTACGTCGTGCCGGACTGCCGGCCGTCCTGAATCGGGGGATTCCGCCGGGAATCGCTGCGCTGTGGTGGAGGACCTCGCGGCCGGCCGGCCTGGCTCCGCCCGCCCCCGGGGGCGGCGTGGACGCCGGCCCGCGCCGCCCCGGCCAGGGTCAAGGGCCGCCGCAGGCGGTCCCGTAGGGACGCGCAGCGCCGTGGCGCGGAGCGCCCTTGACGCGGCCCGGGAGCGGCGTGGGATCGGGCCGGGTGGCCGCGAGAGAACGGCCGGTCCGCGTCCGGGTGCAGGGTCCCGGACGCGGCGCCGGCGACGTTCAGGTCGCCGGCGAGGCCGTTGTCGACAGGAGGAGGGTCGGGGGAATCGGCTGCCGCCTCGGGCGGCACGTCACCCACAGCCGGGCCAACCGCCGGTGATTGGGCGGGCTGATCAGTTCACGGGCCGCCGTGCGGGCAGGGGCCAGCCGCCGGGCTTATGCGTCGTCTTCCCTGCGAGGGTCGATGACGGCTCTGATTGCGAGCAGCCTGTCGATCTCCTCATGCTGGTACCGCGGGTCGTACGCAGCAAGGGAGATGAGTCGACAGAGCACGTCGCGCTCACGTGGGGTCAGCTCGCGTGTTGGCGGCGCGTCCGACCCGTCATAGGCCAGATCCCCGTCAGGCCACGCTCCTGGTGAGAAGGTGCACCGGCTCACAGCCTCACGAGCCAGCGCAGCTTCGCGCTCCCGATGCTCGTCGGAGTCGTCGGCGCAGATAAGGTAGCCGTCAGCGTGGTGCATCTTCGGGCGACCGCAGACCTGACAGTCATAGGCAGCGATGACGGCCGGTAGATGCGGCCAGCAGCCGCGGACGTTGTCGCCACGGAGGCCAGCACCCAGGGTCTTGTTGGCCCTGTCGGCGAGCATGGCGGCGGCAATCATGGCCTGCTCGCTGGTCGGGATGGACAGGCCCAAGTCGTCCCATGGGAAGGTGTGGAGGCCGAGGCCGCGCAGGAAGGTGTTGAGGGCTCTGGATTCAGATCTGTTCACCGGGATCATCTCCTTGTCGCAGGTGGGAAGGCGCGGTGGGTCGGTGGCACGCGGTAATGGGGAATGCGTGGGGCAGCCGCTGGGCGAGCGGCTCGCAACCCAAGAAGCGCTGAGCGCCGGGTGAGGCTGTTGTGGCCGGGTTCTTGGCTCAGGCGGCGGGGTCACCGGAAGTGTCGTCGTCGCCGGCGGTCAGGCCTAGTTGCACCGGACCCGCATGGCGGTCCGCGTCGTCGAGATGGCCGGTCGCGCCATACATCGCGGCTTCCCGTTCGGCGTGGTCGTCGGAGTCGTCGGGACACACGAAGTAGCCGCCGGCGTCCTTCACCTTTGCGCGACCGCAAACCTCACAGTTGAGAGCGGTCAGGGCTGCAGCGGTGATGGCGGCCTTGAGGCGGGGCCAGCAGCGGGCCACGTCGTCGGCGCGAACGCCGGCACTGAGGACGCGATTGGCCCTGTCGGCCAGCATGGCCGCCGCGTCCATGGCTTGCTCGGCGCTTGGGGTCGCGGGGCCACCGCCCCAGGCGGTGTCGATACCAAGGTAGTGCAGAAGGGTGTTGAAGGCGCGGGCCTCGGAGATGTTCAGCATGGATGTGGTCTCCGCCTACTGGTCGGGTGCCGGGTCGTGGGCATCGCTTACCGCGTCCTGGGGTGTGGCTCCGGTCGCCTCAGGTGGCTTTCGACGCTTGGGGCGGTGACAGGCGATCTCGGTCCGTTCGACTTCGGAGACCTGGTAGCCGCGCCGCTCACAGAAGTCGACGTGATGGTGCAGGTCAGCGCCGCTGAACTGTGGATGGTCGATGTGCTGCTGCTGTTCGGGAGCGGCGAACATGAGGGCGGCGCCCACGCGCAGCAGGGCCTCGGGGTCACGTTCGGCGTACGCGACCAGCGGGGACCGGTAGTCGGTCCAGTAGCCGGGCTGCTTCTTGATGAGCGTCTCGCCGATTGCTTGCTCGATCAGGTTGGTGGCGATCTCCAAGGTCCGCCCGTCGGCGTGATGCAGAAACTGCAGGGCCAGTTGGGGCGCCAGCTCGCCGAGCGGTATCCGCTTCTTGAGTTGCCCAACGAGGAACTCCCAGCGGGTGTCGCGAGCCTCGCGGGCGGCGCGGTTGCGCTTGATCGTGGCGCGGCGCTCGGCCTTCTGATCCTCGGTCAGGCCGGTCTTGACCTGGCTGTCACCTTCCTTGCGGTGTCGTTTGGGGGCGGTGCACACCAGGACGACCTCGCCCTCTTCCCTGACGACAGCGGCGTGGCACTCCTCGCTGGCATGGGCTTCCGTGTCGACCTTGACCTCGGCGGTGCCATAGCCGTACAGCCCTTGGCCCGCGAGCGGCTTGGCGTCGACGTCTCGCCAGGAGCCGTATCGTGAAGGGCCGGGGACGACCTTGACCCCGGCGTCGCGTAGCCGCTGTTCGGCCTTGGCACGCTTGGCAGCTTGCTCCTTGTCGCGGAGCTCGTGGTCGACGGCGCCCTCGATGTTGAATGGACGCTCCAGGATCACGTCCATGCGCTCTGGATCATCCTTGAGCTTGATCAGGTGTTCGTGGGCGTCGGTGACGCTGATCTTGCCGGCGTCCACAGCGGCTTGGGCGGTCGGTGTGAGGTCCACGAGCCTGAGGTATTTGGAGATGTGGCCCTGGGACTTCCCCACGCGCCTGGCGAGGTCGCGCTGGGTGAGGCTGGGGTTGTTGTCGAGCGCCTGCCGGTAGCCGAAGGCCTCCTGGATGGGTGTGAGGTCCTTGCGGTGCAGGTTCTCGATGGTCATGAGCTCGATGCGCTCGACCTCGTCGAGGTCGCGGATCTCAGCGGGAACGTGGGTGAGGCCGGCCTTGATGGCGGCGGCGTGACGGCGGTGTCCGAAGACGATGAGGTAGCTATCGTCGGAGTCGGGACGGACGAGAAGCGCCTGCAGCACGCCGTACGATTCCATCGACTTGGCGAGTTCAGTCAGGTCGCCAAGGTCGCCGCCGTTGGCGGTGCGGGGGTTGTCGGGAGCAAGACGTAGCTTGTCGACCGGCAGGGAATGGATGGTGCGGGTGGCATCGGGGTCGGCCATGGAAGACCTCCTCTTGGCGGGTCGCTGGAGTTGGGGCTACGTGGGACATAAGTAGGGTGCGTCGTGCCGCACGCAGCTCCGTTCGATGTCGGATAGGAGAACCGGTGCAGGTCGGCGACCGGGGTCGGGTTGGGTAGCGATCAAGTCAGCCGTCTGGGGACGGGCGTAGGGGCTCCTTTCGTGCTCGGGTCGACCTCGGGTTGGCCTGCCGGTCGCCTGCTGGGCAGTGCCGGGGTCCCCGGCGCCGGAGGGGCCGCCCCGCAGGGCGTCGCGCAGCGACGGGAGTACCGGACCGAGCGCAGCGAGGGAGGAACGGACCGGCCTTGCAGGGGCCGGGGTGGCACTACGCTGGAAGGGCGCAGGCAGGCGGATCGGGGTGGGTTGTGGCATGACGCCGCGTCGGACGGTTGGTTCGCGGAGTGCGCCGGAGGCCGGGGTGGGTGAGGCTTCCAGCAGGTCGATGCGCGAAGGGTGGGGACGGCTCGATCAGCACGCCGAGGCCCCGGCGCGGCGGCCGGGGGCCTCGAAGCGTGGACGGCTAGAACGGGGGCTCGTCGTTGAACTGCCCGCTGCTGCCGGCCGAGCTGCTGCGGCTGGTCCGCTCGACCTTGGCGGTGGCGAACTTCAGGCTGGGCCCGATCTCGTCGGCCTCGATCTCGGTCACGGTGCGCGTCTCGCCGTTGTCGGTCTCCCAGGAGCGGTTGCGCAGTTTGCCGGTGACGATGACGCGAGTGCCCTTGGTGAGGGTCTCGGCGGTGTTTTCGGCGAGCTGCCGCCAGACGTTGACCCGGAAGAACGACGTCTCCCCGTCCTTCCACTGGTCACCCTCACGGACCCGCGGCGTCACGGCCACCCGGAAGTTGGCGACGGCGTGGCCATTCGGCGTGAACCGGAGCTCGGGGTCGCCGGTCAGGTTACCGACGACGGTGACGAAGGTGTCCATCCTGCCCTCCTTGGGGCTCGGCTGCGGTTGCGAGCCCAGGCCGCATGGCCCAAGCACGCTGGCGGGCAAGGGGCCGGGGCAAAGTTGTGGTCGGAATCGACCAAGCGCCGGCGAAGCCGGCTCCTTGCCGGCCGGAACTTTGGAGGAGCCCAGGCCGATGTCGTCTGGATCAGCTGCCGGCGAAGCCGGTCGATACGACGTCGGCCTGGGGTGCCCCTTGCGGGCCAGCGCGGCCATGCAACCGTGTGGCTCGTCGACCAGCAGACCGAGCCAGGAGGGCAGGAGTGGCACGGCGCTGTCGGTGAGCGCGCGAGCCCGCGTTCGGTGGCCAAACGGCTCAAGACCGGCCGGGCGCGGCGTGGGAGCGATGGGACCGTGGTGACGGGCCGAAAGGGGCGGCTGATGCGCGGCTCGCTGATGTAGCACGGGAGGTGACCGGGAGCGGACCCGGCGGGAAGTGCGACCGCGGGCGACGGCTGGGGTGCGATCGGCGAGCGGTCAGCTGGTGTTACCGGCGCCACGTTGGGCGGGGTGAGAAGGAGGAGCGTCACGGCTGGGCCGGCAGATGGGACAACGGCGTTGCCGGCCTGCTCGCTCCGCTCTTTCCTGGTCGCGGCGTTGGGCGAGTTCGTAGCCGCAGTCGGGACAGCTGGCGACCCACCAGCCCTGCAGCAGGTGCATGGCCGGCTCGTGGGCAGAATGTTGGCTCATGGTTCCCCCCTTAGTTGAGACGGTTGCCGGGTGGCCTGTCGATGTGCCGGGACCGGGATCGCTTGAGGGCGGCGCCGAAAGGACCGGTGGCAGGCGGGCGGCGCAGCAGGAACGCGGGTGGCGGTTGGAGGGAGGAGGGATAGAGCGGGGGTGCAAGACGCAAGCCCGCTGGCGGTGGCGGCAGGCCGTGGCACGCCAAGGGTCACCCCCCACGAGGGGTGACCCGGCGACGGCTAGTAGCCGCGCTCGACCGCCAGCCGCTCGAGCACGGCTTCGATCTGGTCGCCGGCGAGCTCGTTCTCGATGTGCGCGTCAGTCATCACGTGCTCGTCGACGATCGCCTCAGCCTCGTTGGTGGGCACGTCCTCGCCCCACATGCAGTCGGGGCAGAAGACGTGGGCCGTGCGTTCGCTGCCGTTGACGCTTGCGGTGATGGCGACCATCGCGGCCTCCCTGCTCGAAGCGGGCCTGTGTGACCCGCCGGGTGTCATCCCCTCAGTGCCGGGCCCCCGGCCCCGGAAAGGCCGCCCGAAGGGCGTCCCGAAGGGCGTCCCGAAGGGACGGGAGTACCGGACCGAGCGCAGCGAGGGAGGAACGGACCGGCCTTGCAGGGGCCGGGGTGGCACTAGGCTGGAGTGACCCGGCGGGACGACAGGAGATCGCCGGCCGTAGGCCGGCACCGCTCGGCGCGCAGCGCCGCCCTGCCGTCCGATCCTGTGGCAGACCGCGATTCCTGCGGAATCGACCGCCCCTCCGGCTCTCGTGCTTCCTGAGGCGTCGCCGACCAATGCGTAGCGGGGTAACCAAACGGCGTGCCCTACGTGATGAACGGTGCGTCAGCCCGCTGACCAGGCCTGGTCAGGTGTGGTGCTTCTGCTTAGGCTCGATGGTCAGTTCAAGCCAGGCGCCTTCGTCGAATCGGTGGACAAATTCGGTGTGGGCGGTTGGCGGGTTATCGATGCGCCACACCTCAACGGGGGCACGCCGGGGGACGCTGCGGTAGCCGGTGACGTGGTACCTGCCGACGGACAGCAGGCGGCCACTGCTGGTCTTGCGGAGCCATCGCGCGAGGATGCACTCGCTGGTGTCCCCCTTGACGCCCTGCATGCCGTACGCGTGCATGCAGCGGGCAACAACATCGGCCGAGTGGCCCCCGAGACGTTCCAACTCCCTCATCACCGCGTTGGCGGTCTCCAGCTCAGCGGTGGTCGGGTTGGTCCCCAGCAACCATGCCCCATGGATGAGGTTCATCGCTTGCCTCCTCGAAGGATCCAAGATGTGCTGCCCGACGCTGATCACCTGGTCGTCTTGCGTTCCTGATGAGCCATCAGCGGCACGTATGTCCTGTTGACCAGCTGGGGGCACGCCGGCGCGGCGGGAAGACCAGCCGTACCGCCCCTGCGCTGCTATAGCTATACGCCGACGCCGGTTGACAGTGACCTGCTACGCGCGAGGCGTCTCGCGGAGCTGCTCGGCCAGTTCGCAGATCTCACGCTCCGGGTAGCGGCGGTGGCCACCGAGGGTCCTGAGGAACGGCAGCTTGCCTTCCTTGGCCCAGCGGGAGACGGTCTTCGGCGACACGTGCAGGATTGCGGCCACCTCGGTGGTGAAGAGGTAGCGGGGCTGGTCGGTGGTGGGCATGTGGGTCTCCCTTGCTGCTCAGGTGGATGAATCGGCGCCAGGCCAGCTGGCGTCGATCGTGCGGTGTAAATGCATGGGGCTGGCAGCATCCGGACCCCGACTCGCGCCGGGGCCCGGATGGCGGAGTCTGCGATCAGGCGTGTACTGCGCTGGTACCGTCAGGCACGGTGGTCGCCGAGTCCTGCGTCGCTCCCGCGTCCTGCGCCGGGGACTGTGCGGCCGCGACCTTGGCCGGGTCGGTGACCTCCCCCTGGTCGTCCATCGCCCGGTTGGCCAGCAGGTCGGCGCGCTGGTTGGCCTCGCGGGCGATGTGCTCGAAGACGACCTCCTCGAAGCCGTCAGTCAGCTGGCGGGCCTTGGCGTGCAGCGGGATCAGCGCCGGGCTCTGCACCTTGTAGCCGCCGCTCAACTGGCGGATGACCAGCTTGGAGTCGGCCCGCACCACGACGCGGCGCGCCCCGAGGGTCTGGGCGTGCTCCAGCCCGGCGATGACGCCGCGGTACTCGGCGACGTTGTTGGTCGCCCAGCCGATGCCCTCGCGCAGCTCTGCCAGCACGTCGCCGGTGCTGGCGGAGGTGATCAGCGCACCGTAGCCGGCGGGACCGGGGTTGCCGCGAGAGCCACCGTCGGCCCAGACGATGACCTCCTCGGTGGCCTGGGCGGCGTCGCTGGCCTGGGCGGTGGCGGGGGGCTCGGGCGAGGCGGGGACTGCGGGCTCGGGCGAGGCAGGGGCTGCGGGCTCGGGCGAGGCGGCGGCGGGCTCATTCGGCGTGCGTGCGGCGCCGTTGGCCAGCTGGACAGCGGCTCGGGTTGCGGTCTGCTCGCCGCGGTCCTTCCAGTCGATGAACTCGACGCCACCCGGGTCGGCCGCAACATGCAGCCTGGACTGTTGGCGGCCTTCGTCGTCCTCCCAGGTGCGCTCGTACAGGCGACCCCTGATGCCAACGCGGCAGTTGTTGGCGAGGTACCTGGCGACGGTGTCGGCGTCGCCGTTGCGGACGATGACGTCGACGTGGTCGACCTCGGGCTTCTTGCTGCCGCCCGCCGGCTTCGGGCGAGTGACCGCCAGGTGGAGAATGGTGACGGGCGCGCCGTCCGAGGCGGCCAGTAGCTCGGGATCCTCGGTCAGGCGGCCGGTGAGGACGACAACGTTCAGGTTGGCCATGGTGGGCCTCCTTGAGCTGTGAGCGGGCCGTGGTGACCCGCTGGGTAACCGTTGTGCAGTGCCGGGGTCCCCGACCCCGGAAAGGCCGCCCGAAGGGCGTCCCGCAGGGACGGGAGTACCGGACCGAGCGCAGCGAGGGAGGAACGGACCGGCCTTGTAGGGGCCGGGGTGGCACTAGGCTGGAGGAACCCGGCGGGACAAGCATGGAGACTGCCGGCCTACGGCCGGCACCGCTCGGCGCGCAGCGCCGCTCTCCCCCACCCGCTGGCCGGTCAGCGACCGACGGCGACCGCGTGCCCGATTCCGCGGGAAGGACGGTCGCCGCCGGCGACGCTCAGCAGTCAGTGTCGTCGGGCGGTGTGACTTCCAGGTGGCGGGGCAGGTCGGCGACGATGATCGCGATGTTGTCGTGGCCGCCTGCGGCCAGCGCCGCCTCGACGAGGGCGCCCGCAGCGTCCTGCGGCAGCTCCTCGGTCTGGAGGATGAGGGTGATGTCCCGGGCGGTGACGTAGCCGTGGAGGCCGTCGCTGGCCAGCAGGAGCCGCTGCGGGGCCAGGTCGGCCAGCTCAACCCGACAGTAACCGGTGTCGCCTCTTGCGGCCGTGGCCGTCACCCAGTGCCGTAGGCTCCGCACGAGCTCGGCGGAGTGCCCCGCGGCCTCCAGTTCGGTGGCCTTGGTGTGGTCGGCGGTGAGCTGGACCAGGCCGGCTGCGCCGAGCCGCCATGCACGGGCGTCGCCGGCCCACGCGACCGTCAGGGCGGTTGGCTGCCACACCGCAACCACGATCACACAGTCACCCCGCTGGTCGGGTGGGCAGTCAGTGGGGTACAGCTCGGCCAGGGCGCCGCGGGCGGCGTGCAGGCCGACCGGGGCCGACCCGCTGACTGCGGCGGCGACCGCCGCGGTGGGGGTGGCGACCTGCGCGGCGTATTGGGCGTCGTAGTGGTCACCGACGCCGTCGGCGACCACCAGGCTGGTGGCGATGTCGGTGACGTGGACGGCGGCCGCGTCGCAGTGCAGCCGGCGGCGGTGCCCTTGGTGCTGCACGATGGCGTGCTGCGGCGTTGTGACCATCGCATCGGCGTGGTCAGGCATCACGGCTCCTTTGGGCGGGAGGTTGGTCCGGCAGGTATTGGAGGCGGTGGATTGCGCGGGTAGGACTGGCAGCCATGGCGGATTCGTCCAAGCGGGACGTGGAATCATCGCCGGGGCTGAACCGGTGGCCGGCGGGGCTGCGCAGGAGGGCGGCAGCGTGCCCCGCCGGCCGGCGCTGCGGTCGATCTAGCGGCCGTCGGTGAAGCTGGGTGGGCGGCGAAGCTGGGTGAAGCCAACCCAGGCGCACGCCCAGGCGGTCTTGCGCCACCGCCACAGCCGGCGGATGAGCAGGACGTCACCGACCGACATGGACCGACCGGCGGCTGTGCGGTACGCGGCCACATCGTCGGCGTAGCGTGGGTCGCAGTGGACCTCGTCGGGGAGGTAGCTGTTGGTGATCTCGAACACGACCTCGGCGGCCGCCTCGGCGCTGGTGGCCTCAACGGTCAGGTCGAACACTCGCGTGAGCGGGTCGCCCGGCAGGTAGCGGTGGAAGACCCAGGGGCCGCTCGTGTGCAGGACGGTGACGCGGAATCTGCGGCTCCTGCCCGATAGTGGGGTGACCTCACCATCTCCGATCCCATCGGCGGGCAAAGTGCCGAGCACCCGGGCGACGAAGTGGGCCTTGCGCGCCCGCAGCTGCCGCATCGCCCCCAGCAGCGGCGTCTGGCTGGCGGCCACAGCCTTGACCTCGGCGTAGGACAGCGTGGCCGGTTCGACGTCCTCGAGGTCGCGGGCGGGCAGTTCGCCGGTGAGGATCCGAGCGACGACCCCGTCGCGGTCCGCTGACTGATCGGCCCAGTAGACGGAGACGTCACGGGCGACGACTCCACCGCGGCCGAACGAGCGCTCGGCGAGCGCGCCCTCGGCGGCCGCCTCGCTCGGGTAGTAGTCCGACTCGCGGCTGTACGAGGAGGAGCAGCTGCAGCGGGTGCCGATGTAGTGGCCGGCGGCCGAGTGCAGCACGACCAGGGGTAGCACCGAAACCTGACAGGTCGGGCAGACGGTGGGAGCGCCCGTCGCGATGGTCTCGCCAGGGTGCATGGGGGCCTCCTTGGACTGTGAGCGGGCTGTTGTGACCCGCTGGGCAAGCCTTCGGGGGTGCCGGGGTCCCCGGCGCCGGAGGGGCCGCCGCAGGCGCCCCGGAACGGGGCGGGAGTACCGGACCGAGCGCAGCGAGGGAGGAACGGACCGGCCTTGCAGGGGCCGGGGTGGCACTAGGCTGGAGGAACCCGGCGGGACGGCAGGAAGACCGCCGGCCGCAGGCCGGCACCGCTCGGCGCGCAGCGCCGCTCCACCACGGATGGATCCAGGCATGAGGCGGCAGGGACGATACCCCTGGTTCATTTGGAGGATCGCGGGGCAGGCTCTGCAGTGCGCTTGTGGTGGTTGGTCAGCATTGCCGGTGACCATGTCAACGGCCGACCGGGGCCTGCATCAGTCGTAGTCGTACACGGTGGTCACGATCGAGCGGTCACACAGCGTCCGCGTGATGATCGGCTCGATACGCTCCCACTTCCCACCGGCAAGGCCACAACCGATGCGGGGGATATGCACCGAGGCTCCGAGACGGTCGGCATGGTCGGCGACAACACGCAGGCATCGCTCGAGGGCGTCATAGCGAATCGGGGGTCCTGAACGGCCGGTCCGCATGCCGTGCTGGGCGACCATGTTGGCTATCCAGAGGT